>AUXO014684049.1_pt1 | contig 17323 bp, 21 predicted proteins | sample 768731 | NCBI WGS metagenome assembly AUXO01 (sample SAMN02715735, study PRJNA202380) | gut metagenome | biome: sheep rumen | host: Ovis aries | place: New Zealand: Palmerston North
CCTCAGAATGACCTCTGAGGCATTTTTATTTTGTTCTAATATAATTTTATATCCTAGCGCTATCCTTTTAAACTTATTGTAGTAGCTCCAGGAATTTCATCTCCAAGTCTTGTGTTTGTAAAAGCAAGTTCTACGTTGCATCTTATTCTTTCTCCACCTTTTATTCTCCACTTCTTTTTATCTGTACCACTGTAAGCTCCTGTAGCACTTTTATTGATACCTCTAGTATTCCCAGAGCTACCTAAAATTTTATAATTATCTCCTGAGTTATAAACTTCATCTCCCCAGCTAACACTTACACTAGTAAATATTCCTCTAAAACCTCTGTCTCCTATCTGTAAGTGACAGTCTGGAGCAGTAACTACACCAGTAGAACTATACTCTGGAAAACATAGTGATTGAAGTTTATGAACGTACTCTACTAAAGATTCAAATCCACTAGGTAAATAATCTCTGGTTAAATTCTGTAAACTAAAAGTCATAGTTCTTAAGCTAGTTCCAGTGTACATTAACCTAGGTCTACTACTTCCTATTATCTCTTGATTTGCATAATTTGCAGAATAATTTTCTCCCCAACCTACTGGAGTTTGAGGTAAAATTATATGTTCTTCAGTTACAAAATTATCTATCCAACAGTCATACCATGACTGGTTTTGCATGTTTATTATATCTCCATGATGTACATTCTTTAAAGTGTATGTATTACTCTTATTAGAACTAGTATTACTTTTTGTAGAAGTAGTAATTTTAGTAGGTTTTAAGTACTGTAAAGAACAGTACCCACTAGCAGGGTGTAGTACTTTTACCCAACCTGGATGATTTAATAATTCTTTTATATCAGTCTCAACCAGCAAAGCAGTACCCACTTTAAAGCTAGTGATAATTCTACTACTAGTACTAGGAGCACTTCTTAGATTTAACCCTTTACCAGATTGTGTATATACATACATTGTTCTACTACTCATTTTTTACCTCCTTTATCTATAGTCTATAATACTTTGTTGAGAAGTGCTAAAAGCATTTATAAGTTGTCTCTGGTCTTCTTGTTCTTTTCTAATTTCATCTAAGTATTTTATAATTTTTACAGATACTCCATCTATAGAGTTTACAATACGGTCTGTAGTATTTCCAGGAGTATTGCCAGCTCCTCCGATACCAGGAATTGCTCTATGTCCAGTAGTATTTACTTTAGCTAGACCAGACCTTTCACCACTCATAGAACTATTGCCTGCTATAGTATTATCCTCTTTTTTAACAGTACCAGAAACACCTGCCTGTGCAGCTGCTCCATTTGCACTTCTAACATAATTTGTATAATATTTAGCATGTGCAGCTTCTCCATAAGCACTACCTACTTGAAAATGTAGGTGAGGTCCAGATGAATTTCCTGTAGAACCAGACCATCCAAGTAGAGTTCCAGCAGAGACTATGTCTCCAGTATTAACAGCTCTTTTATTTAAGTGCGCATATATGTAAGTTTTACCATTCTCTTTGCTTTTAACTTTTACTACTCTACCGTAAGAACTATAGTGTGTTCCATTACTATCTGCACCATGATATTTTCTACCATCTTTCCAGTTTACTGGAATATCTTTAGACTCTATTACAGTACCTGCAACAGCAGAACCAACTGGAGTTCCTACTTTATTAAAGTATAAATCTATTCCCTGATGTCCAGCATATCCTCCGTGATGAGGTCCAACATAATCTTTATCTTTAGGATTTAAACTTCCTCCATAGCCAAATGCATTTCTATAAGCATCTGCATCTTCTTTATTTAGTACCATTTCTCCTTGATGTAATAAAGCTTTATAATTTTCTTTAGGAACATAAGCTAATCCAGCTTTATGATATCCATCAATATCTTCAAGAGAAGAAACACCTGAAAGTATAGATTTAGTGTCTACCCATTCTCCAGTTGAATCATATAAACCAAGAGCATCTTTTACAAAGTCCTTAGGTTGTAAATTAAGACTTTTTAATCCGTTGATTACATATTCTTTAGTTAAAGATTCTTTAGTTAAATTATTTAGTCCTGCATATCTTTGTAACATATATACTACTTCATCAGTGTACTCTGGTTTAAGAGCTCCTAATAAAAGATAACTTAGCATTATGTTTCTTACTTTATCATCAGATAAATTTGTAAGTTCTTTATAACTTCTAGAATTTTTTCTATATGGGTCTTTTACAAAACTAGAAGAAATTGCATGATTTACTGCTGCAGCTAAATATGCATTATTCCAAGTATTCCATGCTTTTGTATCTCTTAATTCTTCAAGTCCTAGTACATATTCTTCTCCTTTAGTATGCCAGAACTTCGTCCATCCTGAAAGAGCATCAGAAATACCAACCTCTTTATTTAAGTCCTCATTTGATGTTGCATGCCAAAACTGTGTCCAACCATTAGTCTGTGTCCCTGAAGATAAAGCTTTAACTGCATCGAAGGTAGCTTCAGTTTCAGTTTTTCCTTTAGCCAATGATTCTTTATAAGTATTATTTGCAGTAGTATTAGCCTTTTTCATTTGATTACTTCTAATAGCTGATGTAATAGCAGCTACACCAACTACAGCTGCAGTTACTCCACCAATACCCAGTGCTATAGGACCTGCTGCACCTAATAATCCAGCTAAACCACTAGTGCCTACTCCACCAGCCTCAGTTATTCCTAACATAGCTGAAAGTCCTTTAGCACCTCCACCAGCTCCAAAGAATTTAACTAATCCTCCAATTCCTTTACCCATACCGCCTATAATTTGAAAAGCATTACCAGCAATTGCAGCTGCAAAAAATACTTTTGCCATGTTTTCATAGCTGAACCAGCTATCTCCAAAAGTTTTTTCTAACCATACGTTATTTTTATTAGATAATCTAGTTAAATCTGAAATAGCAGTATTTTCTTCTACATAGTTTTCAGCATCTTCATCTTTCATTTGTTTTATTTTATCTAATATGTCTTGAGTAACAGGTCCTAATTCATCTATTCCATTTGCTCCTATTTTTCTAGCTGCATTTATATCTCCAGCATTTAGGCCTAAATAATTTTGATAAGTCATATTTGCAAGTGGACTACCGAAATTTTTTCCTCCCATTCTACTCATACCAGTAATAACCATGTCATAAAGAGCAGAAGCATCTCCTCTACTAAGGGCGTTAGATAGTTGCCAAGGGTTAATTCCTTGTTGAGCTAACTGTTGTTTACCAGAATCAGTTGCTAAATTTTTAACTGCTGCATTTACCATTTCATTAACTTGTTTGCCATATTCATCTCCATATTTTGAAGAAATTTGAGCATTTAATATATCTCTAGAATTATTAAATTGCTTTAAAGCATCTCCTGATAATCCTGCAGCAGATAATACATCCGATACTTCTACATTCTGTTGTATCATACTATCTAACATATCTCTACTTACACCAATATGCTCTTTTTGTAAAGTAATCATAAGTTTATTATAGTTAGAAATAGCATCATTGTTATTTGTTAATCTCATATATTTGTATAAAGAACTTTGAGTTTCTGAGCTCATTCCTAAATACTTATTAGCAATCATACTTTGATTTAAAGTTTCTTGTAATAGTTTCTGGTCATGTATACCGTTAGAGTCTGCTTGTTGAATATAGCTTTTTAAATCATCCATGTTAAATAAGTTGCCGACATTGTTGTTAAAGTCCTTAAATTCTGAAATTATACTACTATAAGCACCTTTTCCCTCATTGATTTGAAATCCTAAAGTAGCATTTATTCTATTCATAGTTTCATAACGTTCATTAGCTTTCTTAGTATACTCATTATTAGCAATATTTTGAAGATTTATCATATTAACTAAGCCAGTAGCTGCACTAGTAAAGTTCTTTACACTTTCAGACATACCTTCTTTAAATGTTTTTTGAGCCTTATTAAATGCATCTGTAGCATCATTTATATCTTCTACGTCAGCCTTAATCTCTCTAGACCTATTGGCAAACTCCCTTATCTTAGCATCAATTTGTCTTTTACCTACATCGTTTAGTTCTTTTTCCTTCTTCATATATGCTCTATAAAGCTCATCTACAGACTTAAGTCTAAGATTACCAGACTTATTTAAACTAGATTGTAATTCTTTAGAACTAGCCTCTTGCTTTTTATACATTTCATCTTGTTCAGCAGCCAATTTTTTCATGTCTGCTATCATATTAGCATATCTATTCTTCTCTGTTTTAGTTAAATTTTGACTAGTTTTAAGTAATCTGTCTAACTCTTTAGCCTGATTCTCTAAGTCTTTTATAGAAGATTGTAAAAATCCGTTGTCAGAAAACATTTTTTCATTAAATTCTCTTCTAAAAGCTCCTTGATTTAAAGCTGAGCTGATTCCTTGGCTCTGGTCTACATTCCCAGGTCCTCTCATAACTCCACTTCCAGGATTATTTTTACCACCATTACTTCCAGTATTTGTTGCCATTATTTCACCTCTATTCTAAAATAGTTTATTTTTCTCTCTTTCATTAAGTATTTCTCTATACTCTTTACTATGTTCTATAAGTTCATACCTTTGAGAACTACTTAAACTATCTGTATACTCTAAAGAAACGCCTAAATCTAAAAGATAAATCTGCTCATCATAGATATTCTTCAACATCTCATAATTTCTTTCCATTATCTTTTTTAAATCTTCAGGCGTTTCAATATATTCATTACTTACTAGGATGAAAAAATTCAGGCACTATGTACCCTACTACCTCCATATCTTCACCACAGTTTTCACATTCTCTATATAATTTTCTATCTAATCCGAAATCAAAATCATTTAATGCATTTTGTATAGTAGATAAGTCTCTCATTCTTAGTCCATCTACATATTGTATTTTATTTTCCATTTCACTATAGTCAACATTGTCTGGATTATCTGCAGGTTCTATCATACTTAAACTAGTAGCTAATCTTAAAACCATTTCATAAGACTCAGGGTCCTTAAGTCTATTTTGTTTTACTTTAGTCTTTATAATTCTTTCTATGGTGTTTGCATCTCCTATAGAAAGCATACTTACAGTTACTTTGTCTCCATTACTTAATTCTACAGTTATTCCATCAGCCAATTTTTTAGCATCAGCATCTGATAAAATTTTAGGAGCCATTTCAGTGATATCTGCAGTAATTACTTGAGTTCTTCCACAATGAGGACATTCTACTTCTTGAGTATACTCTGGTCCATAAGTTAATTCTCTTAGCATAAAAGTTAAATACATTATGTCTGCTGTGTGTAATTTGTCAAAAGAAATATCTTCATCAACACAACAAGATTTAACTAGTCTTTCAAATACTGAAAAATCTCTAGTGCCTAGAAGAATTTTCTCTTCTCTAGTAGTCATTTCTCTGAGTGTTACCTTTTTAGGTCCACCAAATACACCATTACTAGGTACTTTAAATGTTTTCTCTAAATATTTCATAAATATCTATCTCCTTTTAATTTATTATAATTTTATTACTAAATTATTGTAGATTTATTCTCTTAATATAATATATAAGAATTATATCTTTGCATAAAAATAGTCTCAGATTAAACTCTGAGACTTTTAGTCTATTCTTTCTAACTTATGCAAATCATAATGTTCATTTAAATGAATAAACCAGAGTGCCAAATATAATTGTAGTGCATTTGATAGTACAATTAGTATAAGTATTATCATAAAAAATGGATTAAAAACTGTAGCCATAATAGCGACAAAACTCATCCAAATAAAGCTTGCAGATATAACCAAACATACTATCATCTTAAGTATTTCTTTTAACCAAAGTTTTATCATTCCTCCACCTTCTTTCCTATTTTAGTTTCTTTTTCTTCTAGGAACTTTTCATTAATATTTATTATTTCTGATACTAAGTCAGCATTTTTGCCAAATTCTAAAGAATATTTCACAAAAACTCTTACACAATATAAAAAACTATCACACTCATTGGAAGTTAACTTTCTTGGCTTACCTCTTTTGTCTTTTAAGTCTTGTATTATTTCGAATTTATATTCTTTAAATACTTCTAGAATATCATCTATCATTTTCATGGTATCTTTTTTAGAGTAGTTCTTTCCATATTTACTATTGATAAATTTAAGATATGGAACATTGAACAGCCAAATGTTGTCAGTTTCACCTCTTAAGTGCCAATATACTCTAGAATCTAATGCCCAGAGTTTTACAGCATACATTCCAGATACAGGTGGTATTTCCATCCCTACCCATGCGCTCATAGCATCTACTTCTTTTTCTAAAATATCAACCATTGCTATAGAAGCCTCAGCTATTTCTGCGAAAGCTCCATGCTTTACATCTACAGAAAATTCTCTAAATAAGATACTTTTACTCTTCAAGTTAATTTGACTAAAGCCAAAGCCACTAAAACTAGGGTCTATGCCTATAAACTTATATGTTTCTAACATTTAAAATACCTTCCTCTCTTAAAATTTCTCTATAAGTTTTTATTAGTTCACTTTGTAACTCATTAACTTTTTCTAAATGATAATAATAGTCTTCTCTTTCTTTATCAACTAAATCACCAGTATAAGCAAATAGCCAACAAAATACTAAAAATATAATATTTAAACTAATTATAAATTTTATGAGTATTCCCCAAGTAACTTGTTTATTCCACCATTTATTTTTCAAAATTAATCTCCATTTCTTTTATAATATATTCTAAAATTCTGTCAAGATTCATCTCTATTTGTCTCCAAACATCTATCTTTTCAGCTTCAGATTTAGAAAATAGACCAGATACCAAGATTTCATATTCAGCTCTACTCCAAAAATCATGCATAAACCAAGATTTCATGCTTTTTCTAAATTCATCATAAGTGGTTATCTTATTTTTCTTTATTCTGTCTGCTATTTCTCTTGAAGAGTCTTTCCAAAAAATGTTGTAGTTTATTATTTTGTCTTTATTACTATCATGATTTAATACATACCACTCTAGTTTAACATTTTTTATTTTCATCTCAACCTCCATAATTTCTATCAATCATATCTCTAATTACGTCTACTTGTAAATGACCTATTAGTTCATGTTTTTCACCTTCATCTAAATTACAATAGCCTGTTAAAACATTTTTGTTTATTTTATCTTTACTTGCAATAAGAATATTATCTAAGTGTCCTTCTTTAACTTCTTGTATAACCATCTCTAAAAATTCTACAGCTATATCAGACTTAGATTTAAACTTAATTATTTTACTCAAAACTATTTCCTCCAAGACTTGCTCCAATAAGTATGCATAAAATTCCAGCAATCATAATTATAGCCATTTTAGCAAAAACCTTTATTATAAAAACTACAAAAGCACCAACAAATAATATAATTCCTACATAAATAAGTATTTCACTTAATAGGTATAAAAACTTTTTCATAGTAAAACCCTCCTATTATAATATATTATGTAAAAATAAAAAGTCTTCAGAATTAAATCTGAAGACTTTATAATGATAGAATTTAAAACTTTATTTATTAAGATTCTTGCTCACTAGTAACTGGAGCTATTCTAGCAGCGTTTGATTCTAACTTGTTTTCTCCACTATTCCAAGATAAATCATCTCTATATGCTCTATCTACAGATAATGTTACAGATACTTGTTTTTCTCCGCCATCATCATAGTCCATATCTCCATAGTCAACAGCTGTAGGGAAGCATCCTTCACATCTCCATGCTCTATAATAATCTCTGTTAGGAGTAAATTCATATACTATAGCGTCTAATTTATACATAGCTGCTAATCCCATTCTTCCTGTGCGTGGTTCGTATACTCTATTTCTCCAATTTAAGAATTGACGTTCTACATCAAATCCTATAGCATCTCTTAATACCATAGTGAAATTATCGAAAGTAGTTCTACCAGCTACTTTAATTGTTTGATTGAAGTAGTTAATATCACTAGTTTCAGTAGTTTCTTTAGGTAATGGGAAACTCTTTAGCATAAATCTTAAATCTGGGTCTATTTTTAAGTCTGAATAAGTACTTTCCAAGAATTGAACTTGGAAGTGATTCTTTCTTTGTAGTTGATATTTAGCAAAGTTAAATCTAGTAGCTTGAAGTTCCTTAGTATTATTTTCTGTGCTCTCTGTAGTTTTTTGTAAATCATAGTATTTAGCTAAATACTCTACACTTGTTATTTTATCTAGTGCCATATATTACCACACCTCCTCAGTTTCATCAGAAGTTGTTACTCCTAATGTTATAGTATCAGTAGCATCTAAGTCTATTATGATATATTCTAGTGCTTCTGTTGGTTTTACTTGAATTTGAGCATGTAACTCATTTTTAGCAATAGTTTCATCTGTATTATTTGAACTATCACATATAATTACATAATCATCTATACCTTCATCATCTTTAATAGCTTGACATATTCCTCTTAAAGTTTGTTTGAAGTTTGTAAATAATGTAAGTGTTATAGGTTCAAATAGATATTGATAAGAACTATTTAATAATTCTCTGTTTAAGTGGTTTACTAATCTAGCTACATTTACTCTATCAAATAAAGAAACTTCTTCTGCATTAGCTGAAGTCTTATTTCCCCATACAACATATCCAGTACCACTTATATAAAGTATAGTATTAATTGGAATAGTATTGTCATATAGTTCATCCATTTCAGCTTTAGTTAGTTTATTTTTTAGTCCAGAAACTTGAGTTAATAAACCTCTATTAACACCTGCTATAGCACACCAAGAATTTTGTAAACTTGCTGCTCCATAAGCGTTTAAAACTGCAATACTTATTGGACAAGGAATAGGATTTCCATTATTATCTAAATAGTTACTATAAGTAACATCATTAGCATAAATCTCTAAGAAACCTCTTTCATCTTGTACATAATCTTTTACAGAATTTTTCATAATAGTTACTACAGGTTTATTTCTATCAGCTTCATCTGAACTTGTGTCTGATGCTTGAGCTATTACTCTAAAGTAATTTTCTCTACCTCTTGCTACTGCATAGTTTACTATTTCAGCACTTCTATATTCTGGAATAACCATTGCATCAATTAAAGTTGAGTTATAATCATATAAATCAATTAACCCTTTAACGTCTGCACTTGTAGCTACACTATTAGAATTTCCTGAATTACCATTTTCCATGTATGCCTTTATTCCGTCTATAAAATTTTGAGGAGTTGGAACTTGGTCTGTAGTTACTTTATTTACAAAAAGATTTGTAATAGTAACCGGATTATTTGTAATAGCATTAGCAGAAGTAACTAATTTATTTAAAATATACTCTAAACCGCCAACAAGAACTCCATTTTCATCATATTCAGCAGCTTTTAAACTACCTACACCTACATTTATATCTTCTTTAGTTGTAATAACTGTTCTTCCGAAGATTTCTGATAGGTCTATGAATATCTTACTGTTAGCTGAGTCATAAACTAATTTAACTGCAGCTCCATTATATAGGTCTGTCTTATATTTAGTGTCTATTTTTAATAAATCTACTGTTTGAGTTTCTTCCTCTACTTCATAAGAAAAAGTCATTTTACCACTAGCAGTTGCTGCACTGCTATTTACTATTCTTGTAACATAAGCATATTGATATAACTTTAAGTATTTTTGAAAAGCAAATGCTGCAGGAAGAGTAATGTCTGACTGTCCAAACATTGCTACGAATTCAGCTTCACTGTTAACTCTTTCTATAGTTCCAGTAGGTCCACTTTTTGTGTGTAAAAGTACTGCTGGAATAAATGGTATGTATGTACCTGAGTTAATCAATGAAGATTCAGTAATATTTACTGATACATTAGGTATTGCCATATTCTTTTTCTCCTTTCTTAATTATCTTCTTCTAATTTAGTAATATTAATTACTGGTTTTAAGAATGTGAAGAAGTTTTTAGTCTCTAATAAAACTCCTTGTAAATCTATACTTAGAGTATATCTATATAATTTTCCTTGAGTTTGATATAAGGATAAGTCGCTATTATCTACAATTTGATTGTCTATAGAAAAAGTGAAGTCTAAGTCTTCATCCATCAACTTTACTGAAATTTGTTGATTTCTGTACAACCAGAATACTAATTCTTGAGCAACTTCTTCAGTAGATAAACGGTCTGTACCCCAAATATCGATTTGATAACCTATTATAATATATAAGAAGTTTTGATTTTTTGCTAGTCTCTCATTCGTGCCTTTTAACTCATGATTACTTTCTTCATAAATTTTCATAGGATTTTCAAATGCTAGACCTTCATGTATTTGTGGAGTAGAATTATTAGAATTATCTAAAGTAATATTGGAATTAGGGTAAAAGCTTATAAATGGAAATTTAAGTTTATTGTCTGTTTGCTTCGTAGCATACTGAAAAGCTGTATTTACAGGTTCCATAACTACATCTCCAGCAAATACACTTTTTAAGATATTTTTAAAAGCTTCACCGAATTTACTAAAATTACTATACATTGTTTAATTTCCTCCTTTTAAGTTGTTTAACTGTATTACTAACTAAATGAGGAGCTCTTAATCCTTCTCCTCCGTATTCTAAATATCTTATTATTAAGTCACTTCTTATATGACTATCTACATAAATATTTCTGTGTCTATCTAAAGATATATCTTTAATAGCATCTATAATATCTTCATCAGAAAATATACCAGAAATTATCAGATTTAATTCAGAGTCATTTTCTTTTAATTTATAATAATTATTATATAGTAATTTTTTAAATAAATTTAAAGTCATTCTAGAGTCTTGATAGAACTCCTTAGTATCTAAAATTATCATCTTAAATCTTCTACTCCTATCATTTTTCTGTTGAAGTATCTATTTTCATTGTACATATCTGTTTCAGTAGGAACTGGTTCTACTGGTCTTAGAGTATCTCTGTGAGGAGCTAAATTACAAGTAAATAAGCATAAATCATAGTCTGTAGATACTTTAACTATATCAAATTTCTGTGTCTGAAACTCTTTTAGATTGTGAGGGTTACTTCTCACTGAAACTTCTATTATAGCTCCTTCACTAGGATAAATTGGATTTCCATCATAGTCCAAAAACGTTAATGTACATAAAAGAGGTTTAGAACTTTCATCCTCTGTATACCACCCTAGTTTAAGTAGCTGAGCTTTAGAAGGGTTTTCATTTAAAGTATACGCTACATCTACCGGTGTTTTATAATTATAATATTCATCTGTATTTATTTGAGTTTCAGAGTCTATCTGATAAAGTTTACCTATTTTACCGTGTAATTCAGCAGCTTCATTAAAGTTTCTTCTAAAATATTCTAATTCTTTCTCTGTAGCATTTAATATTCCACGAGGTTTTCTAGGCATTTAACTCACCTCTTTCTTAAGAAATATCATCATAGTATCTTTCTTTAATATCTCTAACTATGTCTTCTTCATGTCCTTCAGCGTAATATATTCCATCTAAAGCAACTTCTTTTAATAATTCTGTACTCATATTGTGAGCTTCATTGCTTACTAATCCATATAGGCCACTATTTTTTCTTAGTTCATTTTTAAAGCCGTTAAATGTATCGAATCCTTCTTCAGCTAAATCTATTGATTCTTTTATAGATTCATTCTTAGTATTATCCCAAGAATATCCTAACTCTTTTAAAATCTTTGGAACTCTTTCTAAAATAGTATCTAGAATTTTCTCTGACTCATAAGAATGAAGCCCTTTTCTAAGTTTATCTATTCCGTCTAGAATGTATTTAACATCTCCACCTACTTTATCAAATGGGTCTATTATAAAATCTTCAGCTTCTTTCATTACTACTAATTTAGCTCTACCACCAAAATATTGGTCTATATCTTCTTTGTTATGTTCAGCTTCTTCCTCTGAACTAAATTTTAAAGCTTTACTAGGGTCTGCTGTTCTAGTATATTCATTTCCGTTTCTTCCTACATAGCCATTTTCATCTCCCCAGAAATATCTAATCATAAAAGCTTCATTTAATCCACTGTTCCATTTTTTAAGTTGGTCCATCATAACTACTTGTTTACTAGGTACTTCAACTGTTACATATTTTCCATCTTCAATATCTATTATTGGAGCTTCTGTAAATTCTCCTGGAGTATATGAGCCATATTTATATGGAACTTTTACTATATCTCCAACTTTAAATTCTCCATCAACAGCTTCTTTTAAACTTTCATCTAACCAACTTCCATCACACGTTAATTGTTGACTTTCACCAGTTTCTGAAGAAGTTACTGTCCAACCTATGTTTTTAGTTAATACTCCATCATCTACAAATCTAGATGGTTGTAATCCAGCTTCATATAAAGCTTCTTCTATTTCTTGAAATATTCCAGAGTCATAACTATCTTCTTTCATAGCCTTTTTTGCTTTTTCACTTTCTTTCAAAGCATTTGTTATTTTAGCTGTAAAATTTTCGCTTAGTCCTACTTTCATTATTAGTTCTCCTTTCTTAATTATAAATATTTCCTTTACAGTATTTTTCTCCTGTATCTATTAAATGTTTAAATTGCTCTAAGTCATAAGGTTTTACAAATTTATCTTGATTTTCTGTAAATACTTTTAATAAATCATCTTTACCCCATTTCTCTATAGCTTCTGGAATATCAGATTCTACTGTAGAATTAATGCTATCTCTTCTAAGAGGATTACAAGGTATAGTAGCAATCATTAAATCTATATCTGTTATTTCTTCTGGCTTTATTTCTCTAAATACCATATATTCTATATCATTTTCTTTTTCTAAATCTTTGTCTTCAGCATCTATTTTAAAAGTAACAGTGGCTCCACCGTAGCCATATCCTCTAACTAAGCTACACCAAACTCCAGAACCTTCAGCCTCACTGCCTTTACCATATATATCTTTTCTTAATCCTGGAATTATCCCTTCAGTATTTATTTTCATAGCATTTTCATTAGAGGTATTATGATATAAAGTAATCATATTATATGAATCAGATTCAGTTAAATTCAATCTTTTATTTATTTCTGCTAAAATTTCTCTATAAAATTCTTGCTGTTCTTTATAATTATTTCTTTCATAATCATATTTAGCATTATTATATTTTTTACCTATAGTACTTATATAAACCCTAACTTTTTCAGCTAATTCTCTTAAACCTATAATAGAATTTGTATTTTCTTTAATATATTTATCTATTATATCTTGATGATTAGATTCTGTTAAATTACCGTTCCAACAAAAGCTTAATAAATTATCTATTAGTTCTTCATAAGTCCAACCTGATTTTTTAAAATTTTCTAGTTTACTTTTAAATTTTTTACTATCTATAATATCTCCAGCTATATTAGCTTTATTTATGTCATCTGTAGCTTTTAGCTTTTCAACTTCTTCTGGAGTAAGATAATTATTCCAGTCTATAGATGCTTTTTCTATTAATTTTATAGTTCTTCTCATTGTCTTACCTCCTAGGCTATTTTAAAATAATCTTTCTTACTTCTAAATAATACTTTTGTGTATCTATTTCATACTCTAAATTATAATTGTCATATAATTCTTCTTCGGCTTCTTCTTTGGTTTTATAATGTTTTGCATCACATCTTTTAGTTTCAATATAACACTCTCCATGAGACACTCCTAAATACCCTACTTTTTCGTCAGTTTTACGATTAAAAACAACTACTACATAAGGTTCACTTGAAGTTTCTACATTATAATATTTATCTTGATAAGGATTATATACTTGCTTTTCAATCAGTTTAATAGTTTTTCTCATATCTTCCTCCTTTAATACACATAAATATCTCCAACTAGTTGGTCTTCTAATCTTACTTTTTCACTAGCAGCTTCAGATAATAAAGAACTAGCATCTAACTGAATTGGACTACCTTGTAAAGATACTTTGCCTCTTTTTCTACCTAGAACTTCTTTAGCTAAAGCTAATGTATAATCTAATAACCAATCAGCATACATTGAACCCTCTTCTACATCAGTAACGGTTTTAATATTCACTGTCATTTCTATCAAAGCATTATCTAAGTAGCCATCTAAATAAATTATATTATTTAGAAGTTTAAAGTTTTCACCTTTTTGATTAGATAATTCATTCCACAACATTTGATATGCCTTCATCATTTCAAATCTTTGCATGAAATTAATATCATAAATCATAAGACCTACTCCACCAAACATAAAATCTTGAATAGTATTATATTGAATATCTCCAGCATTCCATACTCTAGTTACAGCTATAGGGTCATGATTAGATACATCTATAGTCTTACCACTAGCTTGCACATATCTGACTCCAGAATAATAAGGTCTCAACTTTCTTAAAGCTTGGTCTATCAAAGTCTTAATTTCAGCATTGGTAAGTTCTACATTAACTGTTTCACTTCCTAGCATAGTTTTTACATATTTAATAACATTATCGTAAATTACTTTCTCAGTTAACATTTATATACTACCTCCTATTTCTGAGGAAATTTTATTTTTAGAGCAGTTTCTGCAGCTTTTCTCTCTACTTCAGATTTAGAATATCTAAGAACTTTTCTAAGTTCTTTAGCATTTAATTCACCGATTTTCTTACCTCTTAGATTACCTACAGATACAGTGATTTCTTCTATATTCATAGAAAGTTCTGGTTTAGTATTTTCTTCATTCTCTGTTATATCATCACTGACATTATTAGTAACATCAGTATTATCAGTGTTTTCAGTAGTCTCCTTAGTAGTTTCTTCAGTAACTTCTTCGACTTTCTCAGTTTCCTCCTCTTTATTATCTACCTTAGGTTCTTCTTTCTTTGCTTTTTCTAAAACTTCTTCATCAAAGTGAGTTAATTCATTAGCTTTCAACATCTGTGCTTTTAAACTAGCTATATGCTCTGTTCTTGGAGCAGCTACTGGCCTGAAAGCATTTTGAGGTATTTTATCTATAGCTCCAACTTCTATTACTCTATAACATCCTCTTATTTCTCCATTTAAAGTGTGCTCTAGTTGCATACTTCTATATTGTCTTAAAGTTTCTATAATTTCTGTAGTAGCTCCTCTAAGATAAATATCTCTACCATTCCAAATAGAAATTTGTCCTATTACTGGTAAAGTAACTGTTAATTCACCTTCTCCTTTAAAACTTAATCTTGCATTAAATGTACTCATAATTTTAGCTCCTTTCAAATTTATTTGCTTAATATAATATATATTATGACAAAATAAAAGCCTCCAGAATTAAATCTGAAGACTCTATTAGGTATATTTTATAAATTTTCATAAACATAAACTTTAGTCCCTGCATTATAGATTTGAAGTACTTCTCCGCTTTTATATTTTTCTTTTATTTCTTTGTGTCTCATTGGCTCTCTATTCTTTATTTCTTGCTCTTTTACCCACCAATTTTTATAACTAAATTGTGTAGTAATGTATTTTAATCCTAAATAAGGTAAACTATTACCATTAAAATAGTTATAATCTATATAGTATACACAACTTTGAGGATTATAATTATCTATAAAGTATTTCCAAATTTTACTAGCTCCACCAACTACAGTGTATCCTAGCTTTGTAGCCCCTCGAATAACTTCATATTCATATTTTCCTTTCCCAAAAAATGCTGAGCCTATCATATAAGACATATAAATTTCTTTAGTAACTTTATCTACTAAACATATAGCAAATTTCCCACTTCTAAAACCTTGTATATTATTAGTATCAAAAAATTCTCTCATTAATTTAGACTCTCTAATTTCTATGTCTAACTTACGAGCGTATATTTTATTAGTATTAATTCCTAAAGCATTTTTGATTATGTTTTCTAAAATAGGTTTTTGTCTCTCATTGTTCCACTCATATTCCCATATATGTATAAGTCTTATTCCTTTTTCTTCACATAGTCTAGATTTATTCACATGATAATCTTTGTTAATAGGTGTACTATTTTTCATATATGATAGAGTAGAATTATGACTTGCTATGTCATTAACTTCTATTGCAACTTTATACTCTGGAAAATAGAAATCTAACTCTAAAGGCTTTATCTCTTTTCTATTATGCTTTATGTATTTAACATTCAATGTTTTTATAAATTCTTCTACACTAAATTCTAAATAACTATGAATCACCTTAAAGTAACTTTTAACTTTAAACCTACCAATAATAGCACATACTGTAGTATAAGCACATCCCAAATACAGCTGTAGGTCAATATATGTAGGTTTTCTCTTTTTCTCCTCTTTGAATTGTTCTATCCATTTTAATAAGGTATATTTACTTTCTATTATTTCAAGATGAATAAAGTAATTTTCTTTTTTCTTTTTAGAAATTTTATCTCTAAAACTTTCTAATTGAAAATTATGAGAAACACCATACTTTCTTTGAAGAGTTTCTTTAGTCCTAGTCTTAATTTTCTTTTTAATCTCTTCACTTTGATAAGCATTTATTACACCATATTTCTTTAACATTACATCTTCTCTTTGAGATTTAATTTGCTCTTGAGTTTTATGAAAATTATTTTTATCTATGTGTCTTTGTATAGTTCTGGCTCCTATGTTCATTTTATCTGCTGTTTGTTGTATAGATAAATTTTCTTCAATATAATAGTGATATAATAAATCTTTATCTACTTCTATTTTTCTCATAACAATCATCTCCTATTTATATTATATTATATTATATTTAATGAAATATGTAAATAGGCATATATGGTAAAGTTTAACATAAAAATAGAGGAAGTATAAGTCATTTAAAACTTACTTTCCTCTATTTTATCAACAATAATATATTCTTAAATGGTTGGCACTCTAACTATTAAACTGTAACATTTGTAAATGTTAAGTTGCAATAGAAGTCTTTACATACAAGTTTCTTTGAATAACTTGTAGCCACACCTTGGTCACCATAAAAGTCAGCTCCCATTATGTATTGAGTAGCTATAATTGGCATATAAGGACCATAAATATATCCAGTATCAATTATAACGTCTCCTCTGTATGCTATAACAGCTTTATCAGCTGGATAGTATGGAGAGTATACACATAAGAATCTGTTAGCTAATGTTCCAAGAATGTGAGGTCCAGCACTTCCTAAAGATGCAGCTGGTTTGAACTTAGTCATAGACTCTAGAATATTTGCTCCTGTTTCACCTACTATTAAGATGTTAGGAGTAATTCTTCTAGTTTTTGTTCTAACTTTGTTAGCACCTTGGATAAGTGTTTGCATTAATGAATCATAATGGTCAACTTTAGTAATACCGAAAGGTACTGCAATGTTGAATGTAACTTGCATTCCTGTTCCTGTATTTAATAAGTCGTTCATTATTTCTCCATCAATTTCACTTCTTATTTCATCAACTTTTAAATTTTGAAGTAATGATTGAAGGTCAATGTTTTGAGTAGCACTTAAATCAAAAGCAGCATCCAAAGA
>AUXO013946324.1_pt1 | contig 17314 bp, 14 predicted proteins | sample 768731 | NCBI WGS metagenome assembly AUXO01 (sample SAMN02715735, study PRJNA202380) | gut metagenome | biome: sheep rumen | host: Ovis aries | place: New Zealand: Palmerston North
AACTTAATTAAAAGAGCAGTAAACATCAGAGAACACTTAGAAGAAAATCCAAAAGATTTACATTCTAAAAGAGGATTAATGAAAATAGAATCCAGAATCAGAAGATTAGTAAAATACTACACAAGAAACAACGTTCTTCCTGAAGGATGGAGATATGACCCAACAACAGCAGCTCTCCTTGTTAAATAGGGCTGATGAAGCTTGTGATTTACTAAAATCACATATTGATAACCAGCATGTTGTGAGAATTATTTCTCACAATGATGCTGATGGATTAACTTCTGCCGGAATTTTTGCCAATGCAATTAAGAAGGCAGGAGGAAAATTCCATATTACTATACTACCAAGATTAAGAGATAGTAATGTGAAAGAACTTACCAAATCTCATTATAAACTATTTATTTTCTCAGATATGGGTAGTGGATGTCTTGAAAGCATTTCAAAACTTAGCGGAGACGTGATAATAGCAGATCATCATCAATTCCCTGATGATGTGGATCCTGAAATGCAGGTTGATTATAAGAAGATTGTCCATGTGAATCCACATATATTTAATATTGATGGAACCAAAGAAGTTAGTGGTTCAGGATTATCCTACTTATCAGTTCATGATTATGGATACTATGAGTTAGCAGGCCTGGCATTAACTGGTGCATGTGGAGATATGCAGTTAAAGAATGGTCCTCAAGGTATTAATAAACTAATTTTAGATGAAGCTTTAGAACATGAAAGCATGATTGTTAAAGATGAACTTAAATTAGCCTACAGCAATACCCAACCATTAAATAAGTCAATAGCATACACTTATACTCCAGTGCTTAAGGGATTATCCGGTTTTATAGAAGAAAGTGGTGAATTCCTGGATAAGATTAATGTTCCTAAAGACAAATTATTACACCAGTTGGATGATGAGGAATATGATACTCTAAAAAGTGAATTAACTTCAATCAATGAGGATATATATGGTGAAACATATACCATTCCAAATATTAGGCGTGAATTAACTAATGTTGAAGAGTATGCTAGTTTATTAAATGCTTGTGGAAAGAATAAGGAATATACTGCTGCTATTAGTATAGAAATGGGTAAGTATAATCAGATGGACTTTGCTTTAAACTTATTATCCAAGTATAGTAGTAATATGCAGGATGGAATTGAATGGATAAAACGTGAAGGCAGTATTCAGAAGGAAAATATGCAGTACATTTATACTGAAGATAAGGAGCAGAAACAGATTGCTGCTGCAGTCAGCAGTATTGGTATGGAACTGGGCATATTACCTGACAAACCAATATTAAGTTTGATGAAGATGGACAATTTAATTAAGATATCTGCCAGAACTACTGATAATATGATTGAAAAAGGTGTTAACTTAGGCGTTATTATGAATCAGGCATCAAACAATTTTAATGGTTCTGGTGGTGGTCATAATATTGCAGCAGGTGCAACTATACCTTTTGATCAAAAAGATAATTTTATAAATCTTGTAGATGAAATGGTAGAATATCAGATAAACAATTAATAGGTTGAAGTGGTGAGTATGCAACTTACAAAGTATGAAGAAGATATGTACAATGGTGAATATGGGGAAGGAAAAGCTGAATGTATGGAAATCCTGGTTAGTCTGGGAAAAATATATGATGCTGAAAAGATGATTCCTATTACATCCGCCCAGGTTTCTGGAGTTTCATATAAAACAATTGGTGATGCAGGATTAGATTTTGTTGTAGATCTGGGTCTTAAGGCAGATGTGGAATTAGAAACTATGCTTAATCCTGCTGGTGTTGACATAGAAAACTGGGAAGAACTTGGTTTTAGTGAAGAATTTACCAAAAAGCAGATTGACATTATCAGAGGTTATGAAAGTATTGGTGTTATGAGTACATGTACTTGTACACCATATCTGATTGGTAACACTCCACTGTTAAATGAGCATGTAGCATGGTCAGAGTCTAGTGCAGTATGTTATGTAAACAGTGTTATTGGTGCAAGAAGTAATCGTGAAGGCGGTCCTAGTGCATTACTTGCAGCTATTGTTGGAAGAACACCATATTATGGAAATCATATTCTTGAAAATAGGAAAGCAGATATTATATTTGATGTTGATTATGATTTTACTAATGAGGCAGAAATTGGTGCTCTTGGTTATTATGCTGGACAAATTGTTAATGATAAGAATCCTTATTTTAAATTAAACACTAATCCTGGACGTAATAATCTTAAGACTTTGGGTGCGGCCCTTGCTTCTAGTGGTGCTGTAAGTATTTATCATGTTGAGGATGTGACTCCTGAAGCAGATTTTGCCAGATATCATGAAACATTTGATGAACTTGAAGTTGTTGATGTTGATGAAAAAATTGTTAAGGATAATTTGGATGGTTTAAGTACTACTGATAAGGTTCCTGATCTTGTTTGTCTGGGATGTCCTCATGCTAGTATTAGTGAAATTCAAAAGGTTGCTCAGCTTGTTAATGGTAAGAAGCTTAAGAAGGATTTATGGATTTGTACTTCTAAGGCTATAAAGGCTATTAGTCAACAGTGTGGTTTTTCTGATATTATTGAGGCTGCTGGTGGTAAGATTGTATCTGATACCTGTATGGTGGTTGCTCCTGTTGAGGAATTGGATTATGAGGTGTTAGGTGTTAATTCTGCTAAGGCTGCAAATTATGTTCCTAATATGTGTAAATTAGATGTTGTCTATGATACTGTGGAAAACTTAATTGATATGATAACATGAAAAAATTGTTAAGATATGTGTATGTTATACGAAGATTATTAACATCACATATGACATTTTCTTTTAAATAAAATAACCTCCAATTTAAATTACTATTTTTTACTTAACATTAATTTAATTAGTTGAATATTTAATAATATAATTTAAAAAAAATAAATAAAAAAAAGAATTTATGATTTTTTACTAACAAATAATAATACTACTACAACAGCTGCTACAATTAATACAATAATTATTAATGTTGATGTATCTGTCAATGGACTACCATCATTATTACCAACAGCAACAGATTCATTTACATCTTCCGTATTATTTATTGAAGTTTCATTTGTGATATTGTTATCAAGACCAGCATTAACTTTATCTTCATTATCAGAAGATTGTATTAACTTATTAACAGAAACCCTATGATTATAATTATCAAAACGTGACAATAACTTTTTAATGGAAATTACTGAATTATCATCATGAATATTAGTTTTTTTATCATTTTCTTTTATATTAACATGATTATCATCAGAATTTTCTTTTTCTGTAACTATTAAACTTCCTTCAACACTACATTTATCATAGGTTTCATCACCTTCAAATGTGATTAATGTCGGATATTCACCTATTTTTGTCGGTGTGATTACAAAAGAAAAACTTGTGTCATCACGAACAGTTGTAGTATAATTAGTGCCATCAAAATTAAGTGTTACCTCTTTGTTAACAAAATAATACTCATCATCATCAATATAGTAGTATCCGTTTAATTCTATAGTATCACCAAGTTCTACACTAGTTGATATCCAATTCAGAAAATAATTTCCTATTGGTTTAGTAACATTTAAAATCGTGCTGATTGATACAGGATTAAATTCATCATTTCCGGGATAAATAACAGTAATATTTAATGGACCCAATGAATCAGGAGTATACTCTGTATAAAAATAATGATTATCAAGTATGTCGTACATTGTTGGACTTTCAACATTATTAAATTTAAATATTACAGATTCAATTTCATCATAGGAATATACTCCATAAGAAGATGTTTTATTAATATATGCATAATCAGGTTCAACCCCATAATAACCCCAATATAAAGTTGCATTTTTTTTAGTAACATTATTTAATTTATCAGAACTTTTTGTTGTATCGGCTATTGTATCCTGTTTAACGATTTTGTTAGAATAATCTGTTGTTTGAACAGTATCATCTGTAACAATATCTTGCATGTTTGTATCGTCTGTTACATTATTTTCAATTGCTGATACTGTTGTTAGACCAAACAATATTAACAATATCATTAAAAAGAACAATATTGATTTTATATTATTTTTGTTCATTTTAATCATTTTAAATGAATTATATGATTATAAAACCATGATAATATTTTGAATAAAAAGATATTTATTATTTTCTTTTAAAATTATGTTATTTATTAGGAGAATACTGATAACTATTTGATTATATTAAAGATTTATATAAAATGTCATTTATTACAATAAAATGTTAAAATTACCTATATAAACATAAAATTTATAACAATAGAATTAATTAAAATCTTTTTACATAAAGATTATTATATGAATAATTTTATAGAACATGAATATTTAAATAAAAACACGATAGAAGGCAGACTATATCAGCAAAACCTGGCAATGAGCGTGCTAAAAAAAGGAAACACAATGATAATAGCACCAACAGCAATGGGAAAAACCGTAATAGCAGCACTAGTATCAGCAGAAAGACTAAAACATAACAAAAACAGCAAAATACTAATATTAGCCCCGAGCAAACCATTAGCACTACAACACGAAAAAAGCTTCAGAACATTTCTAAACGCAAGTGTAGCAAGCTTAACAGGAAACGACAGACCAAGCGACAGAAAACAATTATGGAACGACAACCAAGTAATATGTGCAACACCACAAACAGTAGAATCAGACATCATATCAAGAGAATATAACTTCAAAGACGTTTCACTAATAATATTCGATGAATGCCACCATGCAGTAGGATCATACTCCTACGTATACCTAGCACAGAAATATGTTCAACAAGCAGAAAACCAGCTCATACTAGGATTAACAGCAAGTCCAGGATGGGAAAAAAGCAAAATAAAAGAAGTATCAAAAAATATTTATGTAAATGAAATTATTATAAAAAGCGAAGACGACCCAGACGTAGCACCATACTTCAACCAAGTACAAACAAAATGGATAAAAGTAAAACTAACACCAGAACTACAGGAAATAAAAGACCTAATATCAGAAACATTAAAAATAAGATTAAAAACCCTGAAAAAATTAGGCATAATAGATTCAATAGCCAAACCATCAAAAAAAGAAGTACTGGTAGAACAATCAAGACTCCAACAGAAAATAGCATCATCAAGCATGCCCAAAAAGGAATACTTTACAGGAGTATCAATACTAACAGAAGTAATAAACATAATGCACTCCCAGGAATTACTTGAAACACAAAGCATAAAAACATTAAACAACTACTTCAACAAACTAGAAAAGAAAAAAACCAAAGCAGCCAGATCATTAAAAAATGATTATAAATTCAACAAAGCCGTGATGCTCACAAGAAAATATCTTGAAAAAGGTGTAGACCACCCAAAAATGATAAGACTAATAGAACTAATACAACAATTAATCAAACAAGACAAAAACAATAAAATAATAGTATTCAGCCAATTCAGAGACACAACAAAAACAATATATGAAAACTGTGAAAAAAACAACATAAAATCACTCAGATTCTATGGACAAGCATCAAGAGACAATGACAAAGGATTAAGTCAAAAAAAACAGATAGAAACAATAGAATCATTTAAAACAGGAGAATACAATGTACTGATATCAACAAGCGTAGCAGAAGAAGGAATAGACATACCATCAGTAGACTATGTTATACTATACGAACCAGTACCATCCGAGATAAGAATGATACAAAGAAAAGGAAGAACAGGACGTAAACATGAAGGAGAAATGTTCATACTAATGACCAAAGGCACATTAGACGAATCATACTACTGGTCAAGTCAAAGAAAAGAAAGAGCAATGAGAAACAACGTTTATAACTCATACAGAAGAGAAAACATTTCATTAGACAACCATTATGCAACCAAAGACGAAGTAACATCATATAACCTTAACACACAAACAACAGATGACAATGCAGAAGCAGAAATATATGTTGATTATCGTGAAAAAAATTCCAACATGATGAGAGAACTAGACAAAATAAACTGTAAAATAAACGTTAAAAGCATGGCAGTAGGCGATTATCAGATAACAGATGACATAATTATTGAACGAAAAACAGTAGAAGACTTCAGCAAATCAATAACAGATAAAAGACTATATCAACAGGCAAAGGAATTAGTGAACAACTGTAAAAAACCGTTAATGATTATTGAAGGAGAAAACATTTACCACACATTTTTACATCCTAATGCAATAAGAGGAGCATTAACATCAATAGCCCTTGACTTCAGAATCCCGATAATACAGACACAAAATGAAACAGACACAGCATTTATGATTAAAAGAATAGCAATCAGAGAACAGGAAAAAGACAACAAAAAACCAGTAAGTGTACGTACACAGACAAAACCAGTGACACTGCCAGAACAACAACTGTTTATAACAGAAAGTTTACCAAATATTGGACCAGTATCTGCAAAAAAATTATTATCACATTTTAAAACAGTAAAAAATATGATAAATGCATCAAAGAAGGAGCTTAAAGAGGTTGAAGGTATTGGAGAAAAAACTGCTAAAAATATTATTGAAGTAACTAACACTGAATTTAGAGAAAAATAATTTATGAAAAAAAGCTATAATAATAATATAAGGGATTATGATGAAATTAATTGTTGACCGAAAAAATAGAAAATATGTAATACATGATAAAGAGTTTCACACTGAAAAGGGTGTTATACCAGAAGAGGATATAGTTAATGCAAAGGTAGGTGATGTTCTTGAAACTCATCTTGGAAAAAAGTACACTGTTATTGAACCAAATATTAATGATTATATTGAATTAATGAAAAGGAAATGTTCAATAATATTACCACAGGACTTAGGATTAGTAACTGGATTTACAGGCATAGGATATGGAAGTAAAATTGTTGAATCAGGAACTGGGGCAGGAAGCAGTTTACTATTCTTTGCTAATATAGTAGGTCCTGAAGGTCATGTTTCTAGTTATGAGATTAGGGAAGATTTTGTTGAAATTATTAAAGAAAATATTGAAGGAACAGATTTTAATAACATAACGTTACATCATAAAGATGTTACAGAGGGCTTTGAAGAAGAAGATCATAGTGTTGATTTGGTTTTTATTGATTTGCCTAAACCATCAGAGGTTATTGAAGATTCTTATAGAATTCTTAAAACTGGGGGATTTATTGCTGTTTATACGCCATATATTGAACAGTTCCAGATAGTTAGTAAAGTATTGGCAAAAACTGGTTTTAAACATATTGCTATTAGAGAGGGTAACGTTAGGGAAATTGAAATGAAAAATAATAAGACCAGACCTAATAGTAGGATGGCAGGCCATACAGGTTATATTACATTTGCAAGAAAGTTATAGAAAGGGATTTGATTTACATGAGTTTTAACTTGACTGATATTATTTCAATTAGAGATTTCACAAAGGAAGATGTTGAATATATTTTAGATAAAGCAGAAAAAATGGAGCCAATCGCAAGATCTGAGCAAATTTGTCATAAGATGGATGGTAAATTATTGGGTGTATTGTTTTATGAACCTTCAACCAGGACAAGATTATCATTTGAAACTGCTATGAAACGTTTAGGTGGAGATGTTGTAGGTTTTAGTGAAAAACAAAGTACTAGTGTTCAGAAGGGTGAAGTATTGTATGATACTGCACAGATTATATCACAGTATACTGATGCTATTGTAATAAGACATGACATGGAAGGTGCAGCAAGGTTCATATCTGATAAAGTTGATGTTCCTGTGATTAATGCTGGTGATGGTGCTGGTCAACATCCTAGTCAAACATTGTTGGATTTGTATACTATTAAAAGAACATTAGGTCATTTGGATAATTTGAAAATTGCAATGGTTGGTGATTTGAAGTATGGTCGTACTGTTCATAGTTTAGTTTATGCTTTAGCTATGTTTAATGTGGAAATGGTATTCATTGCCCCTGAAGAATTGCAGATGCCTCCTGAGATTATTGAAGATTTAAATAAAATGAATTGTAAATTTTCAATAAAATCTACGTTATTAGATAACATACAGGATATTAATGTATTATATATGACTAGAATTCAGAAAGAAAGATTCCCTGATCAGAAAGAGTATTTAAAAGTAAAAGGTCAATATACTATAAGAAAATCTAATATTGAAGGTACTGATATTGTGGTAATGCACCCATTGCCTAGGGTTGATGAAATTAATTTTGATGTTGACGAATTGGATAATGCTATGTACTTTAAACAGGCTTTTTATGGTGTTCCTGTTAGAATGGCAATATTAGATTCAGTGATTAAAAATAAAAAAAGGGAGAATTAATCTTTATAGATTAATGCTTGATCAATTAGTTCTGTATCACATTGAAGAGTTATTATATTAGTTCTTCCTTTTCCTCTTCCTCTTGATATGGTGTTTGCTGAGATTAATCCTAACATTTCTAGTTCATTTATAAAGTCGAACAGTCTTCTGTAGGATACTTTGTCATTTTTTGCTAAATCTTGGTATACTTCGTATAGTAAACCTGATGTTATTTCTTCTTTTTTATGTGTTAGAATGGTTATTGCTTCTAGTACTTTTTGTTGTTGTATTGGTAATGTCATTACTACATCTATTATTTTGTTGTGTTCAATACGGTCTTTGGCTTCTTTAACAAAATCTTCTGTTATTACATCTGATTCTTTTTCATCTGCTATTTCACCAGATGTTTTTAGCAGGTCTAATGCGTATCGTGCGTCTCCTTCTTCTTTTGCTGCTAGTGCAGAACATAGACTGATTACTCCTTCTGTTATTACGCCATCATTGAATGATAGTTCAGAACGTTCCTTTAGAATGTCGAATAATTGCTGAGCATTGTATGGTGGGAATACTATTTCACGATCTCTTAGGCTGCTTTTTACTTTTGGTTTTATGAAGCGTTTGAAGTCAACATAGTTACTTATGGATGTTATTGATACATTATCTGTACGTGTTAGTGTGTATAATATACTGTCTCCGTCATTTTTTAATATTACATCGATTTCGTCTAGTATTACAATTAAAATTAAGTCTTCACCTAAAATGTTTTTGTTGAATAAGTTTCTGAATGTGTTTACTACTTCTGCTTTTGTCCATCCTCTGTATGGTACTGGTTTTCCGAGTTGTTGACATAGTTTTGCCAGTATTTGGTATTCTGTGTTGTAGTCTGTGCATCGTATGTATTCTATTCTTATGTTTAGGTTGTTTTTTTCTGCTATTTCTTCTAGTTGGTTTTTTGCAAACAGTGTTACTGCTGTTTTTCCTGTTCCTGTTTTACCGTATATGGTAATGTCTTGTGGTGTTATTTTACTTAGTGCTTCTACCCAAAATTGTGCTACTGATTTTATTTTTTCATCTCTGTGAGGTAGTGTTTCTGGTATGAAACGATGATCTAAGTATTTTTTTGTTTTGAAGATTGTTTTACGGTTTTCTTCAAGTTCTTCGAATATATTCATTTTTATCCCTTATTTTATTGTGTTTCAAGTATAACTTTAATTGTAATATTAATATTTCAAGTGAAAATAAATTAATATTAATTATATTTATTATAGTATAAAAAGATTTAGAGAGAGGGACGTATATTTCAAGTGTAAAATTATAGAAGGTACCCCTTGATTTTTCAAAATATTACTGTTTCATTTGAAATTCTACAAGATGTTTTCTAATTAAAAATGGTTATATAACTTTAAAAATGATAAATAAAATAAATAAGTAATTAAAATAATAAAATAATTAATAATTAATAATAATATAATATAATAATATATATTATATAATAATATAATAAATAAAATAATATAATAATATAATATAATAAATAAAAGATAATTAAGCTTTATTTTTACTTTTTATTTTCTATTTTTTATTTTTTACTAATTTTTTAAAATTAACTAAATTAAGTATTACTATAATACTTTAAATTATTTTAGTAATACTTTTTTATTTTTAATAAAAAATTTTACACTTGCAATTTAATCTCATATTTTAATTCCAAATTTTAGTTTTGCATATTACACTTGCAATATATGATTATATACAAACTTATTCTAATGTTTGATATTTTACACTTGCAACATACCTCTGTTATATTTACCTTTTCAATTTCAAGAAATGTTTTTACACTTGCAACACACGTCTCACTATAATGACAAAAAATTTTGAACAAAACATTTTACACTTGAAATGTACCTCTATTATATACTTTAAACAATATAATAATAAACAATGATTTACGAAACACTAATATACGGAATATCCATAATAACACTATCTGTTATCATAGACATAATTATAGGCGAAGTACCAAACAAAATACACCCAGTAATATACATGGGAAAAATAATAGACAAACTAAACAATTACCTTCCCAATACAAAAATATCCGGATTACTAATAATACTAACAACAACATTCATCTTCGTAACCATAACATTAATCATACTCCTACTAAGCACAATAAACCAATGGATATTTATCATCCTAGCATCCATAATCCTATCAACAACATTCTCAATAAACTTTTTAATAGAATCCGTCAGAAACATACAAAAAGATCTCACAGAAGATATAAACAAAGCAAGAAAATCAATGTCATACCTTGTAAGCAGAAACACAGAACAACTAACAGAATCAAGAATCACATCAGCAGCAATAGAAACACTAACCGAAAACATAACCGACAGTATCATATCACCAATATTCTACGTGTCAATACTAACATTATTCTTCGGAATAATCATAGGAATATGTGGAGGAATACTATACAGAGTATCAAATACAATGGACGCAATGCTCGGATACAAAACAGAGAACTTAATCAACAAAGGATGCTACCCAGCAAAATGGGATGATGTCCTAAATTATATCCCAGCAAGAATAACAGGATACTACGTAATACTAGCAGCATTCCTACTAAGATATGACTACAAACAATCATATGACGTGATGAAAAAGTACGCACTTAAAACACCAAGCCCAAACAGCGGATACTCAATGGCTGCTACAGCAGGAGCATTAAATGTAACCCTAGTAAAAGAAGGAGTATATGAATTAGGATACGGAACAGATGAACTGAACAAAGAAAAAATATCACAAGCAATAAACATAACCAAAATAACATCAATACTATTCATATTAACAATAGTAATCATCTATTTCATAATCATATTCATAATAATGTAAGGGAGTTTAAAAATGAACATAGCAATAATATCCGTAACCAACCAAGGCAAAAAAGTTTCAAATAAACTATACGACAACTTAATCACCAATCCATTAATACTGAATGTACACCAATATCATAAAAACGTCATAGAAACAATAAACAACATCTTTGATAAATATGATTGTATCATAGGAATTATGGCATCAGGAATAATGATCAGATCAATAGCAAAACATGTGAATTCAAAACTATCTGATCCAGCAATATTACTAATAGATGACAATGCAAACTTCGTAATAAGCTTACTTAGCGGCCACTTTGGAGGAGCAAACGATTTAACAACAAAAATTGCAGAAATATTAAATTCAACACCAGTAATAACCACATCCACAGATGTCAACAAAAAAATAGGCATAGACTCCATAGCAAAACAATACTACTGTAATCTTGAAAATCCAAAAAACATCAAATATATAAACAGAGCATTAATCAATGACATAAAAGTAGACTTATACCTTCCATCAAAATACTCATACATATTAAATGATAAAATCAGAAAATCATACAACACAATTACTAATGACAAATATGAACATATCACAGCTAAAGTTGATAATCATGAAGTAATATTAAAACCTAAACAAATAGTAATGGGAATAGGTGCCAGAAAAAATATAGAAACATCCAAAGTAAAAAATGCAATATTATCAGCATGTTCATTACTTGAATTTTCACCTTCACGTATAGATTTCTTTGCAACAGCAGATGTGAAAGCCTATGAACAAGGAATCCTGGAAAATGTCAATAATCTGGAAAAAACAATAAAAATAGTTCCAATGACTGAAATAAAATCATATCAAAACGAGGAATGTTCTGAATCAGATTTTGTAATGAAACAATTCGGAGTTAAAGGTGTTTGTGAACCTACCTGTTTAATAGCAAATGGTAAAAATTCACATTTAATTTTTAAGAAAACAGCATATGATGGAGTAACTATTGCAGTGTCTGTGAAAGAATAATTTACACTTGCAATCTATGTCTGATTTTGATTTTCATTAAATTTTACTTTACTCCTTCTTTTATCTTATGCTTTTTTAAATACTGAAATCATCTATTTTTTATAATATGATTTACATAAATATTATAATACGATATATAATATAAAAATTAATTTTCATAAAACAAAATTTACATTATTCATTGATTATTATATAAAAAAAGGGAGTGTAATTATGTCTGATATTATGAACAATGAAGAAATATTCGCAAACTGTACTGAAATATTATCCCAAATTATAAACGATAATAGCGTACCAAGAAATATAAGAAAGGCTGCTGAAGACTCAACAGCACTATTAGCAAAAGATGATGATGAACCAACAATTAAAGCAAGTACAGTTATATCTATACTTGATGATATAAGCAACGATCCTAACATTCCAATTCACGCAAGAATTCTCATATGGAATATACTAAGTGAATTAGAAGCAGTTAAAGATTAAGCATATGTGTAATGTATTGTGTTTTAGCTATACCTTCTATATACTCACATAGAAGTGTAGCTTCATCAATATCTTTACCAACAGTAATAACCCCATGATCTTTTAATAAGACACTATCCTCGTTTTTTAATGCATCACTTGCATGTTTAGCTAATTTTTTACTACCTGGAGCATAATAATCCACTTCAGCAATATATTCTCCAGTAATTTCACCAAAACCTTCCAATTGACGTAATTTCTTGTTACTGAAAGCAAAAGCAGTTGCATAAGGTGAATGAACATGAACAACACTTTTAACATCAGAACGTTTTTGATAAACACCTAAATGTAAATTAGTTTCCATAGATGGAACTTTATCCTTTGATGACACATAACTTAAGTCATTTATATTTACTTTTATAACATCATCATGAACCAAACTTTTAAAATCAGTTCCTGAAGCAGTTATATACATATATTCTCCACTATCATCGAGTATGCTGATATTTCCTGCCTTTCCGAGAATCATATCCTTGTCATAAATATGATGTGCAGTTCTAACTATTTTTTCAATAATATTATTATCCATTATAATCACCCTTAATCATTGGTAAAATCTAATAATTGCATTGTACCCCTTTTAATCACAGGTACCTGTCCATAAGTAGGTACAATATTATAAATTTTCTGGAATTCTGTCTGTTTTTGGAAAGTTCCAGAGTTAAGCATATGAACACCCTTATATTTCACATGTGAATTAATATGTACGTGTCCAGTATGTAATATATCAGGTACTTCATCTATAACCATGTAATCTTCAAATTCACTTGCTAACGGTGTTCTTTCACCATATATTGGGGCAAGATGTCTTTTTTCTAACAGTAATTTCATTATTTTATCAGTATCTGCATGTGTATATCCATTTAATGCCATTACAATATCGTCAAAGCTACGGCCATGATAAACTTGTACGTTTATGTTGTCTAATTTAATCATAGATGGGTTACTTACCATTTCCACATTTTTCTGTTTGCATAGGTCTTTAGCATATTTTTCTGTCAGTGCAGGTTGTGGTTCTGCTAATCTGGTAGCATCATGGTTTCCAGGGGAAATTATGATTGGTATATCTGTAACATCACCTAACAGTCTTCCGGCTTCTTCATATTGTTCATATATATCCTTAATTTTTAATTCTTTTTCCTGATTTGGGTATACTCCTATTCCATCAACAAGGTCTCCACCAATAATTAAATATTTAACATCATTTGCAAGGTCTTGTTGTTCTTCAGAACCATAGTTTCCATTTAACCATTTTATAAATTTGTTGAATGCATTTTCATCGAACTGTTTACTTCCTATATGAACATCTGATATAAACACTGCCGAAAAGTCCATTGGTTTATCCATTATTCTTCTCTGTATTCCAGGGTGTGCTATTTCATCGGCACGTATTAAACTTCCATTGGTACTTCCTGAAACACCTATTACTTCGTCTTTTACTATGGTTTGACTACTTTCAAGCAGGTCTTCATTGTCTTTTAGTACTATTACGCTGCCTACTCCTGTTGTGTCTTCTATTTCTATTATTTTATGTCCGTTTTTTGTGTTGTTTATACTGTTAACAATACCTATTACATGAAGGTTGTCTATGTTTGTTTTAGTGTTTTTAAGGTCTTCTACTCTATTGTATTCTGGGTTTTCCTGAATTATTTTCTTAAGTTTTTCGAAACGATTGTTAAAGTATTTATTCAAATCTTTAATATCCCCATCAGTATATGATTTGTTTGTAACATCCATAGTTATTTCATAAGGGGTTTCTTGATTTTCACGAATTTCTCTTGTTTTAGGATTTTCCTTGATTGATTCATGTATACGTTGTCGTTCATGCTGCTGGTAATTTCTAATAGTATCAGTAGTAACAATATAGTTATCAGTTTCATTCTCCTCAATATATTCAATAAGTTCATTAATAAAATAATCAGTATCATTATTAGCCTTAATTTCCGCATATGCATTATTATTTAATAACAATTTAACTTCTTGAAATTTTTTAATTATATCATTTGACATGAAAATCAGTTAATTAATTTTTTATAAGATTAAATTTTATATTTAATTATTTATAATTACAAAGTTTTAAAAATATCTATATACTATAATCTACTTAAAATTATATAGGAATAATCTATAAAAATGGAAAATATTAAAGGGGTGACTTATGTCAAGAATACTAAAAATATTATTATTTATAGTGGCTATAATCTTATTCTTTGAAATAGGACTATTTGCATCATACAGCCTTATTTCATCAGGACCAGTAAATCCATTAGAACTACTATCAGTACAAGTAGACGAAGGATCCGATATGGTATCATCACTAACCGGAGAAAAAAGCTTATCAGACCAAGATACATTAAACATAACAAACTCAGAACAAGTATCATTAGTACTAAACAACCTAACAAACCTAAGCACAAACCTAAACTCAGTATCGGCAAAAATATCGGGCAATGACAAAGGAAATCAAACAATAACAATCACAGCACTAGCAACAAAAGACACACAAGTAACATCAGGAGGATACATACAAATACTACCAGAACAAACATACAGCGTAACAGCAACAGCCGTAGGAGAAATATATTCATCAGGAAAAGTTAAAGTAAACGTAACCTCAATAACATTAAAAGAAAGAATAGTACTATACGACCAAAACAAAGGAACAAACAGCTCAATAGACAACCTACTAAATTATACAAAAAGCGGTGCAAATAACACAACAGCAAATGCCAACACACAAAATAAACAAGTATCCAGAGCATAATACCCCCCAAAACTTCACTTTTTTTCAATCATTTAAATTTTAAAGGACAAATATTCAGTATAACTTGAAAAATAAATGATTAATAATATATATTATAAAAAATACAGTATAATTCATACGAAACACTAACAAATATAATAAACTAGATACTGATTTAATTTTAATATTATATCTTAACCATCATAACATAATAATAAAAAAGGAGTAACATTTTATGATAAGTTTAGTCGGAATAGGATCAAAAAGAGAACACATGACCCTCAAAGCAGCAGACCGAATAAAAGAAGCAGATGTAATAATAGCATACCACCCATACCTAGAACACATAGAAGACCTACTAGAAGGAAAAGAAGTCCTAAGAAGAGGCATGGGAGACGAAATGGAAAGAGTCGAACTAGCAATAGAACTAGAAAAAGAAGGAAAAAAAGTAGCAATAATAAGCTCCGGAGACCCAGGAATATACGGAATGGCAAACGTATACTTCCAAATAATAGACAAATACTCAGACCTAGAATTTGAAGTAATACCAGGAGTAACAGCAGCAACATACTCAGCAAGCGCACTAGGAGCACCACTACACGACCTAGCAATCATAAGTCTAAGCGACCTATTAACCCCACTAGAAGAAATACAAAGAAAAATAAAACATGCAGCAATAGCAGACCTAGTCATAGCATTCTACAACCCAAAAAGCAAAACAAGAACAATACCATTCGAAACAGCATGCGACATACTAGTAGAAAACAGAAACCCAGAAACACCAGTAGGAATAGTAAAAACAGAAGGAACAGACACAATAACACACATATGCAAACTAAAAGAACTTAAAGAACAAGACATCCACATGACAACAACCATAATCGTAGGAAACTCAATGACCTACGTCAAAAAAGGAAAAATGATAACACCACGTGGATACAAAATGACAGCCAAACTACCAGAACAAACAGAAGAATTCTATGAAAAATTCTTCAACGGAGACATACAAATAGGACAAAACACAGACTGCGAATACTTCCCATGCCACAACGATGAAGAAAGCTGCACATTCTGCTACTGTCCATTCTACCCATGCGCAGACGGATCAACCGGAGGAAAATGGATAGAAGACAAAAACGTATGGAACTGCAAAGAATGTAACTGGGTACATCAAAACGCAGTAGTCGACGAAATACTAGACTACGTGAAAGAAAACATAAAATCCATGGAAGACTTCGATAAAAAGAAAAAAGACCTACTCAAACTAAGAAGAGCAACAATCTACAAAACAAGAGACTTAAACTTCAACCGAAACTATGAAATAGAAGAATAACATTTCATAATTCACACTCTTATTTATTTTTTAACACTATTTTTTATTTATTTCACATTTTTACTAGTAAAATCTTAATTAATCTTATTTTAACATTTAAACACTATAAATAAATTTTAAAAGAAAAAAAAGTCAGATGAAAATAAATTCATCATTTTATAAAATTTTAAATTAATTATTATCTAATTTGTTACTGTGAATGTTTTTGTGCTGTTTGTTGGGTTGTAGTTTGCTCCACCAGTGTGTGCTATGATTATGGTGTTGGTTCCTACTTTGTTTGCTGTTGTTTTGAATGTGAATACACCTTTGGTGTCTGTTTTGGTTGTGTGTTCTACTCCGTTGAGTTTTACTTTGAGGTTGGTGTTTGCTCTGATTTTACCATTGGCATCGGTGAATGTTCCTGTGATTGTTAGTGTGCTGCCTTTTTTAACCGTGTTTATATTGTTTATTGTTATTTTGAGGTCTTGTTTTAGCATTTTGAATGTTGTGCTGGTACTTGTTGGGTTGAATCCTGTTCCACCATTGTGACTTACTGTTACGTTGTTAGTGCCTAT
>AUXO016215609.1_pt1 | contig 17312 bp, 16 predicted proteins | sample 768731 | NCBI WGS metagenome assembly AUXO01 (sample SAMN02715735, study PRJNA202380) | gut metagenome | biome: sheep rumen | host: Ovis aries | place: New Zealand: Palmerston North
ATAAGGGCGGGGAACCCGCTGGTCTCTCATAAATAAAAGGTTCAATAACAGCGGGCCTGCCCGTTTTTTAAAATATACATATAATGAATATATTAGTAACAGGAGCCAACGGACAGTTGGGTAATGAGATGCGTATCATCTCGAAAAATTCAACAGACAAGTATATCTTCACTGATGTAAATCAGGTAGAAGGTGTGGAAACGATCTATCTGGATATAACCGATCTTGAGGCTATACGAAAGATGGTTACGGATAATAATATCGATGCTATCGTAAATTGCGCTGCCTGGACAAATGTGGATGGAGCAGAAGATCCAGAAAAGTATGCTATAGTAGAGGAATTGAACGCTACAGCGCCTGAGAACCTTGCAAAGGCTATAAAGGAGGTTGATGGCTGGCTTGTGCAAATCTCAACAGATTATGTATTTGGCAAAGAGCCTTATAATACCCCTTGCAAGGAAGATCAGAAGGGTACACCCACAGGTGTATATGGAGCTACAAAGCTTTTGGGCGAGCAGAAGATTATTGCTACTGGTTGTAAGTACATGATTCTTCGCACTGCATGGCTCTACTCAGAGTTTGGAAAGAATTTCTGTAAAACTATGCTCAATCTTACTGCCACCAAACCTCAGTTAAAGGTGGTCTTTGATCAAGCGGGTACACCAACCTATGCTTACGATTTGGCAACAGCTATTGTTGCAGCTTTAAAGAATCCTGTAGAAGGTATTTATCACTATAGTAACGAGGGCGTATGCTCATGGTATGATTTTACTAAGATGATAGCAGAATATTCTGGTCAATCAGTCTGTGATATTCAGCCATGTCACTCAAACGAATTCCCTTCTCCTGTTACTCGTCCAAGTTATTCTGTTTTAGATAAGACCAAAATTAAGGAAACATTTGGAATCAAGATTCCTTATTGGACTGACTCACTAAAGATTTGTATAAACAATTTAAAAAAAGCATAATTTATGGAGGTTATAACAACAGCAATTGGTGGCGTTTTGATTATCGAGCCTAAAGTATTCGGTGATAAGCGCGGTTATTTCTTTGAGAGTTTCTCCCAACGAGAATTTGACGAAAAGGTTGCACCTATATTGGGACATACAATTAATTTTGTCCAAGACAATGAGAGTATGTCTTCCTATGGAGTAATGCGAGGACTCCACTTCCAGAGACCTCCTTATACTCAAAGTAAATTGGTACGCTGTGTAAAGGGTGCAGTACTTGACGTGGCTGTAGATATTCGTAAAGGTAGCCCCACATATGGGCAGCATGTAGCAGTGGAATTGACTGAGGAAAATCACCGTCAGTTCTTCGTACCTCGTGGATTTGCACATGGCTTTGCCGTATTGAGCGAAACAGCAGTATTCCAGTATAAGTGTGATGAATTCTACCATCCTGAGGCTGATGGTGGCATTAGCATTATTGATGATTCTTTGGGTATAGATTGGAGAATACCTACAGACAAAGCTAATCTAAGTGATAAAGATACCAAGCATGCATTGCTTAAAGATTTTGATAGTCCATTTGATATTAATATAAACCTGTATTGATTATGAAGGGAATAGTTTTAGCAGGCGGTTCCGGTACCCGCCTTTATCCTATCACAAAGGGTGTAAGCAAACAATTGCTCCCAATTTATGATAAACCGATGGTGTATTATCCCATTAGTGTGCTGATGCTTGCGGGTATCAGAGATATACTTATTATATCTACTCCATACGACCTCCCTGGATTCAAGCGTTTGCTTGGTGATGGGTCAGACTATGGAGTAAACTTCGAGTATGCAGAACAACCATCTCCCGATGGTCTTGCGCAAGCTTTCATTATCGGTGAAAAATTCATTGGTAATGATTCTGCTTGCCTTGTACTAGGAGATAATATCTTCTATGGTGCAGGCTTCACCAAACTATTGCGCAATGCGGTGAATGATGCCGATAAAAACGGAAAAGCAACAGTCTTTGGCTACTGGGTGAACGATCCCGAACGCTATGGCGTTGCAGAGTTTGATAAAGAAGGTAATTGTCTCTCGATTGAAGAAAAACCAAAAGAGCCCAAGAGTAATTATGCAGTTGTTGGACTCTATTTCTACCCCAACAAGGTAGTTGATGTGGCAAAACATATCAAACCTTCTGCTCGTGGCGAGCTTGAAATTACTACTGTCAATCAAGAGTTCCTGAAGGATGGAGAGTTGAAAGTCCAAGTTTTTGGCCGTGGTTTTGCTTGGCTTGATACTGGTACACATGATTCTTTGTCAGAGGCCAGTACCTTTGTTGAAGTTATCGAGAAACGTCAGGGCTTGAAAGTTGCTTGTTTGGAGGGAATCGCTTATCGCAATGGTTGGATTAGTGAAGAAAAAATGAGAGAGCTCGCTAAGCCCATGCTAAAAAATCAGTATGGCCAATACCTTCTGAAGGTTATTGACGAGATGAAAGAAGATATCAATAGTGGAACATTAGAGCACGTATAAAATGAAGAATATTATTATCACAGGTGGCGCAGGTTTTATTGGTAGCCATGTAGTGCGCCTTTTCGTGAACAAATACCCGGATTATAAAATTATTAATCTGGATAAGTTGACTTATGCTGGCAATTTGGCTAACTTGAAAGATATTGAGGATAAACCCAATTACAAGTTTGTCAAGATGGACATCTGTGACTTCGACGGTGTGTTGAAGCTAATGCAGGATGAGAACGTGGATGGCATTATCCACTTGGCCGCTGAAAGTCATGTTGACCGTAGTATCAAAGATCCGTTCACTTTTGCCCAGACCAATGTGATGGGTACCCTATCTTTGTTACAGGCCGCAAAAGCATATTGGGAAAACCTGCCAGAGAAGTATGAGGGTAAGCGCTTCTATCATATCAGTACTGATGAGGTATATGGTGCTTTACAGATGACACACCCAGAGGGTATTGAGCCACCATTCACAACAAAGGCTTCCAGTGGCAAGCACCATCTTGCATACGGCGAGAAATTCTTTACGGAAGATTTGAAATATCAGCCCCATAGCCCTTATAGTGCTGCTAAGGCAAGTTCTGACCACTTTGTACGTGCGTTCCATGATACCTTTGGTATACCGACCATTGTGACCAACTGTTCCAACAACTATGGTCCATACCAGTTCCCAGAGAAGTTGATACCTCTGTTTATCAATAATATTCGCCATCGTAAGCCTTTGCCCGTTTATGGTAAGGGTGAAAATGTACGTGACTGGTTGTATGTTGTAGATCATGCAAGAGCAATTGATGTTATTTTCCATAAAGGCAAGATTGCCGAAACCTATAATATTGGTGGGTTTAACGAGTGGAAGAACATCGATATTATCAAGGTTTTGATCAATACTGTTGACCGCTTACTTGGCCGCCCAGAGGGTGCTGATATGGATTTGATTACCTATGTTACAGATAGGGCTGGTCATGACCTTCGTTACGCTATTGACTCCACCAAACTCCAAAAGGAACTTGGTTGGGAACCAAGCCTTCAATTTGAGGAGGGTATTGAGAAGACGGTAAAATGGTATCTGGAGAATCAAGAGTGGCTAAATAATGTAACATCTGGTGAGTACGAAAAGTATTACGAGAACCAGTACATGAATCGATAATCGTTTTTTTATTAGAAGCCTTCAGGCGATTTTCATTATTAGTAATTTTACGACTGATGGACATTTGAAGTTTATATTCCTAATGTTTAATGACTACAGCATACGAAAATAATAAACGCATAGCAAAAAATACTGTATATCTGTATATCCGACAGATTATTGTAATTATAGTGTCGTTGTATACATCCCGTATTATACTACGTGTACTTGGTGCTTCAGACTATGGTCTCTATGGAGTTGTAGCTGGAGTTCTGACTATGTTTGGTATGTTTCGTGGTACTTTACAAATTGGTACTCAGCGTTTTCTTAGCGTAGCCTTGGCAGAAGGTGATGAAAACAAACTTAGAAGAACCTTCTCGACAGCATGGGGAGTACATGTGTTTATCTCAGTTGCTTTGCTACTGTTAATGCAGACGGTGGGGTTATGGTTTGTAATTAATTATTTAAACATTCCGGAGGGGAGAATGAACGCTGCAATTTGGGTCTATGAACTTTCGTTTGTATCCTTTATTGCAAATCTTCTTCAATTACCCTTTCAATCATGTATAATAGCTCATGAACATATGAAAATATATGCTATCATGAGTATTTATGATGTAATAATGAAATTGGTAATGATACTGTTAATACAATTTATTTCATATGATAAATTAATATTGTATTCAATATTGCTGTTTGCTATTTCTATGAGTTCTATTGTTATATACAACTATTATTGCCGAAAGCATTTCGCCGAATGTAATTTTAAAATTGTAAAAGACAAGAAATTAACAAAAGAAATTGCAACATATTGTGGCTGGAATCTGCTTGGAGGAAGTATTGGTCCCCTGACAAATCAGGGACTTAATATTTTGCTTAACATTTTTTTTGGAACAGTCGTTAATGCAGCAAGAACTCTTTCAACGATAGTTAATACTTATATAATGCAGTTCGTCTCAAATTTCCAACTTGCAGCAAATCCCCAGATAGTGAAACTTTTCGCATCACGAGAATATAAGTTGTTTTATGATCTAATAATTAATAATTGTCGTGTAGCTGTTTATTTGTTTCTGTTGATAGCAGCGCCTGCATTTTTAGAAATTGAATTTGTACTAAAAGTTTGGCTTGGAGACTATCCAAAATATACAGATATTTTTCTTCAGATAGTCCTTATTCAGTCTTTTTTTCAAACCTTGAATAAACCAATAAATATGTCGATTCATGCATCTGGTAATATCAAATGGCTAAATATTTCCAATACAATATGTATGCTGGTAACTTTTCCTGTTTGCTATTTTGTACTTAAATTAGGCTATTCGCCGATTGTTATATATTGGATTAACTTACTTTTCTTTGTAAGTGATAGCATTATTTGTCTTTATTATTCCAACCGATACACAAAACTTCCAGTTAAAACGATTTTGACCAGGGTCTATTTAAATGCTTTTGTCGGGACGTTTTTTATATTCTTTCCACCCTATATTGTTTCTATTATGCTTGAAGAGGGATTGCAACGTTTTATCATAGTTTGTGGTACGAGTATTATAGCATTCCTATTGACTTTCTATTATTGGGGTTCAACTCCAGAGATAAAAAAAATGGTTTTGGCAAAATTTAATTTTTAATTTGTTCTAAAAATGGTCTCAAATGAGTATAGTATAATATGTTTAGTAATTAATATTATTATTTGGTACTTTACATATAGGTTGTGTAAAAGAAAGAATCCCAAATTTTGCATATCTACCACTACGATATTTTGTTTTTTGTTTTTCTCAGTTGTTTCTTTACTCTTATTTGTTTCTCAAAATTTTTGGACTTATGACATTAAATATGAGAATATAACACTTTTCCCCTTAGTGTATCTTTTTTTTATGATTATATGTTCTATATATCCTTTGATAAAATATGATAGTATAAAGACAAATAGAATTCAATTGCCCAGTATAACGATTATAGAAGTGTTCTTGCTGTTATATGGGGTTTCTTCCTTGGCTATTTTACCATATATTTATTCCAATATCGAATCAGGAATGGTAATGCTGTTAGTTGAGAATCAAGGAAGCGAGCTCTATAGAATGAGAAACGAGATGGAGGCTATGGGTGAAGGGGTTTATCGATTCCCTCGCATCATCGAATATATTAAGCAATACCATGGAAGATTGTCTGACTTGTCAATTTTTATGACGGCTGTGTATTGTTTATACAAACAGAAAAATAAATTTTTAATATATATTATAGTTTTGAGTGTTGTTATTGATATTGTTGAACCTCTATCACAAGGGCTCAGGACTAATGTAATTATGAAAATATGGGCTATTGTTGCAGTTTCATGTTTGTTCTATAGATTTTTTGACAATAGACTAAAAAGAATTCTTAAAAGAATAAGTATATTATTGGCTGTTATTATATCCGTTCCTTTTTTAGCGTTAACTGTCTCAAGATTTGGTGATAGAGATCAATCAGGAGGTACACTTGGTACAATGATTAATTATATGGGGCAGGCAAACTTGAATTTTGATATGTATGGTTTAGATGCTGGTGGCATACGATATGGAGATAGAACTGCTTCAGTTATTAAAGGCTGGATAGTAGGAGAGAAAAAGGATATGTTTACAGTACGTGAGCAGTATGAAAATCTTAAAATTGATGATGCACATTATTATACATACGTGGGCGACTTTACGCTTGATTTTGGACCTGTTGTCGCTGTTTTTATATTTCTTGTCGTTCTTTTTCTATATCAAAACTTTGTTGTCCCCCATAGTAGGACAGTTAAAGTACATGAAATGTGTTTGTTGTATTTGCTAGCTACAATATGCTTACAAGGTGCAATGTATTTGTTTTATTACTCCTATAGTTGGAATTGGCGAGTAATATATGCAGTTTTGTTTTCTATTATTTTTGCTTATGATTATAAAGCAAATCAAAAGAATAGAACGATATATGCTTATGATACTACGAATATATAAAAATGATTATGGATAGAATAAAGAATAGTAATATTTTGTTTCTGTGTACTGAGTTATCAACATATTATGATAGTATTATTAAAGAACTATATAAACTAGGGGCTAATAAAGTGATTTATGTCAAAATACCTACGATAAAGAGTTCATTTAGGGAAACAAACAAATACAATTTTAATTATATAGATTTTTTTAAGACATGTTACAATTATTTGATAAATCCCAAAGAAAGACATAAGTGGACTGAAAGGCTTTATGAGAGTCTTAAAAGGGAAAAAATCGATGTGGTTTTATCAATAGCAGATGCTCCTTTTGAATCATTCTTTATTGATAAAATGAAAATGTTAAATAGTGACATTAAGTTCTGTCTTTTTCTATGGGATAAGTTGAACGTAAGGCATGTACCAATAAAACTTATTTCAAGATTTGATAGAAAATTTTCTTTTGATAAAGATGACTGTAGATTAGTTGAAGGGCTAGAGTATTTTCCGGATTTCTATGTTGATTCAAAGATGGAAATTGAAGCTAAATATATTTATGATGTCTCTTATATAGGAACCTTCTCCGAATATCAGCGTGGTGTAGTGATAAAAGCATTATCAAATTTCTGCAAAAGTAACAATTTGCATTCTTTTTTGTATTTAGCAAAAAAGAAGAGACATAGGAATCCTAAAAATCTTTTGATGAAATTGTATAATAAATTCCTAGAAAGAGAATATAATAAACTAGTTGGTGATTTTATTAATGAAGATTTTTTTAAAACTGAAAAAATTTCGTTAGATGAAGTTGAGCAAATTCAAAAAGGTTCGAACTGCATCGTTGATACAAGTTATAAAAACCGCCAAGGCTTGACACTAAATGCAATAGCTGCATTGGCCATGGGGAAGAAATTAATTACGTCTAATAATAGAATTGTTGAAGAAGAATTCTATCATCCAGACAATATTTATATCTATAATCCTGATAACCCTCAATTTGACATAAACTTTTTTTATACTCCTTCAAAGCCCATAGATTTCTCCTATCTTCGATTGGATAACTGGTTAAGACACATTGTCAATGGGTAATTTTTGATGCTAACTTCTAATTTTATTTTTTATGGATGTCTCTATTATAATTGTTAATTATAACACATGCCAAATGACCCAGGATTGCATAGATTCTGTGATACGACATACAAAAGATATGTCTTATGAAATAATCCTTGTGGATAACCGATCTACAGATGGAAGTAAAGGCCATTTTGAATCTCTTGATAAGGAGGGCGTTTTACATTATATATATAGTTTTGAAAACATGGGGTTTGGTCGGGCAAATAATGTAGGTATGATGTTAGCAAAGGGTAAATATATATTTTTGCTTAACAGTGATACGATATTGGTAAATAATGCAATTAGAATGTTTTTCGATTATGCTGAATCATCCTCTAATTTGAATTTTTATGGTAGTTGGTTGCTAAACAAAAAACATGAGATAATTATGTCCTATGGTGAGGAACCCACTGCAACGGCAATGTTAAAGGTAGCGACTTACCCATATTTAATAGCTGCTGGTTTTAGGAAAAAGCAAGTGAAGTATCACGAAGATAATCCTTTATATGGACAAACTTGTGAAGTGGGATATATTAGTGGTGCAGATATGTTTTTCAAACGTGAGATCATTGAGAAGTATGGTGGTTTTGATTACAACTTCTTTATGTATAAGGAGGAGGCTGAGTGGCAAAAGCGACTGAAAGCTAATAGTATAAAAAGCTATATCATATCAGGTCCTCAAATTATTCATCTTCAGGGGGGGTCTGATAGTAGCCAGACATCTTACCGACTAAGTATAGGTTCCCTAATAATGCAGCGTAACAGTAGGAACTATTTTCTAAAAAAATATTATAATTCTATTCAAAGGGGCATGTTTAAAATAATATACAACTTATTGTATTTGCCATATTTCTTGTCATCACCACACTACGATGTTCGTGATAAAATTAAATATATATTTAGCCGATAGTTCCTTCCATAAAGTTAATATAATTTAGTATGAAAAATATTAATAAATGAAAATACATATTTTAACAGGACATTTTTACCCACAGTTGCATCCCCGGGCATTCAGAGCTAATGAATTAGCTTTGGAGTTTTCGCGAAGAGGTCATAATGTGACAGTCACAAACTGTTGGACAATGACAGACTTTGATTATGATGCTTATGCGAAGGTGAACAATCTTACGATTGTAAATTTAGGATTAACTCAGACGAAGAGTGATCAAAGTGGGAAAAAGGCTATGTTTTCGGCTGACAACAAACTAAGTTCTTTCTTGAGATTTTTAAAAGAATATCTTTTGGCAGGAACTGTTCCCATACGAGCTAATAGAATCGCCCAGAATTTGGCTATCGCTCCAAATACGGACTTGGTCATTGCATTATCTACGCCATTTTCTTGTTTGTGGGGGGTAAGTAAGTATATGAATAAACACGGGAAGCACTTTGTTGCCATAGCTGATAGTGGTGATCCATTCTACTATAGTAAGCAGTATTCTAAGGCACCATGGTTCAAGATAATTGAGCGTAATGTATATAAGGGATTTGATTTCCTTACAATCCCGACGGAAAATGCAATCCCATTGTATTCTCCATTGATAGAAGAAGAGAAAATAAAGATTATTCCCCAAGGATTTAAAATGGATAATCTGAATCTGTATAAAGGAGATTATAATGGACCAGTTAGAATAGCCTATGCCGGTGTATTTTATCGTGACATACGCAATCCAGAATTTCTCTTCCGTCATTTAGCCAAGTCCGAACAGGAATTCGAGTTATATCTTTTCATGCGTAGCCGTGATTCGTTGATTGATGAGTACTTGGTTAAGTATCCTTCTCTGCAAGGTAAGATCAAAGTGTCATCGTTGCCACATGACGAGTTGCTCTATGAATTAAGTCGTATGCATTTTCTGGTTAATATAGAGAATCTATCCAATACCCAGATGCCATCTAAACTGATAGACTATGGTATGGCAGGTAGACCCATATTCTCATGTAACGAGAAGTCTTTCTCACCGGAAAAGTTGAATCAATTCATGGAAGGTAATTATGAGGGGAAACTGGAGATAGATATACAGCGATATAATATTAAGCGTATTGTTAATGAAATCCAAGAACTATACGTAGAGTTAAAAAAATGAAAGAATGGAAAAAAAAAATTATGATGTGGTATTTGTTGTCCTAGTATATCGGAATACGAAGGACCTGAAAGAGTTTTTTTTATATAATAAAGTGAAAAATAGCCGCACGATAGTTGTGAATAGCTATTATGATGAAGAATCAAAGAAAAACTTTCAAATAATTGCAGAAGAAAACGGAGCTGATTTCTTTAGTATCCCTAATAATGGTTATAGCTATGGAAATAATTATGGCTGTGAATACGCATTTAAGACATATAATTTTGATTATATTATTATATCAAATCCAGACATACAGATCCAAAACTTTGATACAAAAAAATTACAACCTTATGGGAATTGTATTATAGCGCCATATATTAAGGCATTAAAGCGGAAAACACAAAACCCTAATTTGCCATTTGACGACCCTGTTTTTCGTTGGATTAAATATAAATTACTGAAGGGAAGACATAGAAAAATGTGTGTGCTATCAGGTATTATTTCAAGGCTAGAGAGAGAATTGTATCTTAAAATAATATATCCTTTATTCAGAAAAAAACATATTTATTCTGCCCATGGCTCATTTGTAATAATACCCAATGGCGTTTATAAGGCACTTCGGCCATTGTATAATGAAAAAATGTTTTTGTTTGCGGAGGAGGAGCATCTTGCACAATTAGCCAAACATAATAGAATATCTACCATATATTTGCCAGAAATAGTTGTTCTCCATAAAGAAAAGAGTTCGACATCCCTATTAGGCAATAATTTTGAATATTTAAGAAGTTCCTATATGGAATATTATGATTATTGGTATAAAAAATAAAATATGGAAACAAGAAGAAAAGATGGACTAGTGTCGGTTATAATACCGGTTTACAAAGTTGAATGGATTATCGAGACCACCATAAAGTCTATACAAGACCAAACTTACAAAGATTTAGAAATCGTCTTGGTGGATGACTGTTCGCCTGATAACTCTGCAGATATCATCAAGCAGATGATGGTAAAAGACGAAAGAATCCGCTACTACAAACTTGATGAGAATAGTGGCGCAGCCGTTGCTCGAAATAGGGCTATTCGCGAATCGCGAGGAAGATACATCGCATTTTTAGATAGTGATGACATGTGGGAGCCGGATAAACTAGAGAAAGAACTAGAATTAATGAAAGAGAAGGAGTGCGGATTCGTTTACAGTGCTATCAAGATGATCGATAAAGACGGTAAAGTGACAAAAGAATCAACCTATGTTCCCAAAAGGTTGTCGTACCGAACTATCCTTACCAGAACATATATTGCTACCTCATCGGTAATGCTTGATATGAATAAGGTAGGTGAGTTCCAGATGCCGCTACGCCGTTCGGGGCAGGATTATGCGACATGGCTGATGCTTCTGAGGAGGGTAGATTATGCATACGGAATACAGGAGCCACTTGTGCGGTATAGAAACTCTCCTGACTCATTGTCATCGAATAAGATTGCTAGTTTGAAGAAGGTGTTTAGTGTACAAACAAAGTTTGAGGGTATAAATCCAATATATGCAGCATTCAACACTTTTTGCTTTGGTCTGTATGCTTTTAAGAAACATTTTATGTGATTTTTGTGATGTATAAAGAAGAACAATTAGTAAAAAAAACGCAAGGGTTTTATAATAAAACGGGAAAGCGAGTCATTGACCTCCTTATTTCTCTTCCTTGTTTCGTAGTTCTGCTCCCTATATATATATTGATATCACTCGCAATAGCGATTGAATCAGGCGTACCTGTCATATATCGGGGTGTAAGGGGTGGTTATAAGAATAAACCATTTAGGATTATGAAATTTCGCTCTATGGTAAAAAATGCAGAGAATATTGGAGGTCCGACAACAGCACTACATGACCCAAGAATAACAAAAGTAGGTAGATTTCTTCGAAAGACAAAACTTGACGAGATACCGCAACTCATGAACATTATCAAAGGCGACATGAGTTTTGTAGGCCCTCGCCCTGAAGTCTTGAAATATGTGAAAATGTTTGAGGGCCTGGAGAAATACATTCTTGAGGTGAGACCTGGTATTACAGATTTCAGTTCTCTGAAATTTGCTGATATGGATGCAGTGGTTGGCGATGGCGATGTAGACACCTATTTCGTTAACCATATTTTGGCAAAGAAAAATGAACTTCGTGTGAAGTATGTTGCTGAGATATCTTTTGCAACTGATGCCAAGATTTTTATTCAGACCGTTATGCATGTGGTAAGTCACTTCTTTAAAAAAAGACAATAAGCTATGGAATATATAACATTAAAAAATTCTGATTTGAGAGTTTCTCGATTATGCATTGGTGGTGATCCTATGGGAGGTCATGCATGGGGTGAGACAAATGATCAAGAATTAAAGGATGCTGTAAGAACTGCAGTTGATAATGGCATTACTTTTTTTGACACCGCGGATATTTATGGAATTGGGCATGCCGAGACATTACTTGGCAAAGCATTGGGTGACAAGAAAAATGATGTAGTGATAGCCTCGAAGTTCGGAGTCCGTAAAGATGAACAAAAAGGTGTTTGCTACTATGACAACAGTCCAGAATGGATTGAACAAGCTATTGTTGGTAGCCTTAGGCGCTTAGGTCGTGATTATATAGATGTTTACCAACTTCACTGGCGCGATGGTAAAACATCTATTGCCGAGGTGGTGGAGAAATTGCGTGATATTAAGAAAAAAGGGTATATCCGCTATTTTGGACTGTCAAACGTAACGCTCGATGATTTAGAGGAACTGAAACCTTTCAAAGGAGAGTTCGTGTCGTTTCAAGATCAATATAGCCTTGCGTGGAGAGAAAACGAAAAATCCTTCACTACAATGATGGACGAGATGAACTTAACCCCTATGACATGGGGAAGTTTAGGACAGGGAATCTTGTCTGGCAAGTATAATGCAGATTCCAAATTTGGCGCAAACGACAGACGTTCACGCAGTACATATCCCAATTTTCATGGGGAGAAGCTTCTTAAGAACTTGAAGATTGTTGATAAGATGCGTGAAATAGATAAGGATTACCAAAAAGGCTTGCCAGCAATAGCCATTCGATTTATCTTAGATTATTTGAAAGACTCGGTTGTAATTGTAGGAGTGAAGAGATCAGAACAAGTACTAGGAAATTGTTTGGCTGTGGGCTGGAATCTTAACGATAATCATATTCAAGAGTTAGTAACAATATCAAAATAAGTAATAATATGAAATTTAAAAGCGTACCCCAGTTACCTCTGTTAGAGAATACAAGAGGTTTGTCTAATGAAAGGATTGTAGAATTGTTTAAGACGATGCTGACAATCCGTTATTCTGAGACACTTATCGCACAAAGAGTATCAGAGAGAGCTATTTTTACCCCTTGCCATTTATATATGGGAGAGGAGGCCAGTGCGGTTGGCATATGTTCCGTTTTAAAAGACACAGATTTTGTTTTCAGTAATCACCGCTCTCATGGCCATTTTCTGGCAAAAGGCGGTAATTTGAAAGAATTCTTTGCGGAAATCTATTGTCGAGAGACCGGTTGTTCAAAAGGTCGAGGCGGCTCTATGCATCTATGTGATCCCTCAAAAGGTTTGTTGGGCTCGTCATCTATAGTTGCAGGTGTGTTAGGTATTGGTCTTGGCCCTGCCTTCCGTAGTAAAATCATGGGTGAGAATAATGTAAGTGTCATTTTCCATGGAGATTGTGTTCCCGAGGAAGGCGTATGGACTGAGTCATTGAATTTTGCTGCTATCAACAAACTGCCCGTTGTGTACGTATGTGAAAACAATCTTTATGCTGCGTCTGCACCTCTTGAAGACCGTCGTATTTATGACAATATTGCAGATGTGGCTGCAGATTATGGCTTACAATCTGTAGTCGTTGACGGTAACGACTTGTTTGCTGTCAATGCTGCCGCAGAGGATGCTGTTGCACGAGCAAGAGCAGGAGAAGGCCCCCAGTTCATTGAAACCAGAACATATCGCTGGCTGGGTCACGTAGGTCATCGTGATGACATTGATGTTGGTTTGCGTAATGCTGAAGAGTTAGCTTATTGGAAGACAAGGTGCCCAATCAAGAATCTGGGAGAAAAACTTATCAAAGAGAATATTCTTTCAGAGCAGCAAGTTAATGAAATGCACCTTGAGGCCCAAAAGAGAGTAAAGGAAGCAGAAGACTACGCATTGAGTTGTTCAAAACCCGATCCAAGTGTGTTGTATGATAATGTATATAAGAATAAGAATTAAATAACAGACAATTATGACAAGAAAAATATCTTACGGTGAGGCTATTAATGATGCCCATAGACTAGCATTGTTGAATGATGACAAGTGCTTTGTAATTGGCCAAGGCGTAAATAATCCTTGGTTTGTAGGTAAGACAACGACGGGCTTGATGGACGAGTTCGGCCCCAGAAGAATTATGGACTCACCTGTTTCCGAAGCAGCGATGACAGGTGCGTGTATCGGAGCTGCAATGGCAGGAATGCGTCCCGTCGTATTCCATCCACGAATGGATTTTATGTATCTGGCGCTTGACCAGATTATCAACCATTGTGCTTCTTGGAATTATATGTTTGCTGGTAAGGTAAATGTGCCTGTTGTCATTCGTGGCATCGTGAACCGCGGAGGAGAACAAGGACCTCAACATTCACAAAGTCCTTTTGGTATCTATGCAAATGTTCCGGGGCTGAAAGTGGTTACACCTGCTACTCCTTATGATGCAAAAGGTTTACTGCTCGCTGCTATTGCAGATCCCAATCCTGTAATATATATTGATGACCGTTGGCTATATGATTTGGAAGATGAGGTGCCTGAGGAGTATTATGAGGTGCCTTTAGGAAAAGCCAATGTCCTAAAGGAAGGCAAGGATATTACCATTATTGCAGCTTCTTTCATGGTAAAGGAGTCTATTGAGGCCGCTGAGGAACTTGAGAAGGAAGGTATCTCTTGTGAGGTTGTAGATATTAGAAGCCTTAAACCTCTTGATATTGAAACCATTTCCAACTCAGTTAAAAAGACAGGAAAGGCTATCGTGGCTATTGAGGAATGGAATTATGCTAGTGTAGCTTCTGAGATAGCCAAAGAAATCTATGATCATTGTTTTGCTTATTTAAAACAACCTGTAAAGACACTAACTTTACCAGATGTTCCAGCCCCAGCAAGTAAATCACTTGAAGCCGTGTATTATAAGAAGAGTGGGGATGTATGTCATCTCGTTAAAAAATTGCTTATTGAGAAGTAGAGGAATTACATGGATCCTTCTAAGGGATTCATCTATGACATATTCCCAATGGACAATTCTTTCATAGATTTTATCCAGTTTTCATTGGACGAGCGTAAAAGCTTGCCCTTAACCTTTGACGATTTAAAATGGCAGAACTTTTTTGAGTTCTGCCATCGTCATAGTATTCTGGGAATAGTTTTTGCTGGCTTGGAGCGGTTGAATAGGAAAATACCACAGGATATCCTGTTTGAATGGATAGGAGTAGTAGAAGACATTAAACGTCAGAACCGCCTTATGAACCATCGCCTTCTCGATATTTCCGAATGGTGGAAGGAAAGAAACTACCGTAGTGTTATATTGAAAGGGCAAACAAACGGTTTAATGTATCCAAGACCTAGTTTACGTAGTCCTGGTGATATTGATATTTGGGTTGAAGGCAGGACAATTGATATCATTAAAACAGTACTTAAGGATTGCCCAGAGGCGCATTATTCCATTCATCATGTCACAATGCCAATATTCGATGATGTGTCAGTAGAGGTTCATTATCGTCCGGTTTTTTTAAGGAATTGGTCTGCGGACAAAAAATTTCAGGAATTTATCTCTAAGATTAAAGACGATCAATTTTCGAATAAGATACCTTGTGGCGGAAAGATGATAGGTTGCCTGACAGACGAATTCAATGTAGTATATCAATTGCTGCATATGTATCACCATTTCTTTGAGACGAGGAATAGTTTTAAGCAGTTTGCGGATTATTACTATCTGCTGAAGCGCGGATTGTCTGAGGAACAGAAGGATAGGGTGGCTGCATTGATAAAAGAACTCCGCGTTGAGAAATACGCCAGAGGAATAATCTGGGTGATGAAAGAAGTACTTGGCCTTGACGAGTCGAAGCTGGTTGTAAAGCCTGACGAGGAAATAGGAAGAGTGATACTCAGTGAAGCTATGCGGTATGGAACTCAGGAACCGAATAAACTGAAGCGGGTTTTGAAACGTTCTTTCGACAATATTAGACTTGCTGCAATGTTTCCTGGTGAGGTGATGGTAAGCCCGCTCTTTCTGGTTTGGCATCAATGGTGGAAATTTAAGATATCGATGAAATTGAATTATATCAATAATAGGACAATGGTTGTTCACAAATCATAAAGAATAGAAAAAGGTGACTGATATATTGAGAAAAATACTAAGTTGGTACTTCAGCAAAAGATCCTTACCTTATTGGTGCCTTTTCCTGATTGATGGAATGATAGTCCTTCTATCAGGCCTGTTTACTTATTGGATATTCAACAGGACAATGGAGATGTTTACACATCGTTTTGATGTGTTATATACATCGCTCTTTTACGTTGTTATTAGTTGGATAGGAGCTCGCGTGTTCCGAACCTATTCTGGTGTGGTAAGGTATTCGTCGTTTGTTGACTTGCAGAGAGTGGCATATGCTAATCTATTGTCTGCAGTCATCGCTATTATTACATCTTTGGCACTTGAACATTGGGATGTGAAAGCTTTGATAACAGACAATCAGACAGAGGTAGCCGCTACCTTTGGACTTGCCATGCTGTTGATGTGGGGCATTAGAATAGTAGTGAAGAACCTTAATGATGTTACAAAGGCTGAGCATAACGCAATGCGTGTACTGATATATGGTGCAATGACTGGTGGTATCGGATTAGCAAAGAATATCAGATCCCAGAATCCTGTTAAGTTTAAATTATGTGGCTTTATCTCTCATGACAGTAGGGCTAAACACATGATGCTGATGGGCGAGAAGGTGTATAATGTTGAGGATGATATAGCAGAAATTATACAAAAAGAGAAGATAGAAGCTGTACTTGTATCGCCATTGAGGTTTGCTGATTTCCGAGATAACCAAGAGCTGCAAGACATGCTGATTAAGGCTGGCGTGAAGATATTTTTTGCACATCAGGCAAAGGAGGCCAGCGTGAAGGATGGCGAGCTTACAGAGGAAGACTTTGCTGGAATGCAACTGAAGGAAGTATCTGTTGAAGACTTGCTTCCTCGTCAAGAGATAAAGGTGGATATGGATTCTGTGGGGGCAATGCTGACGGGAAAGAGGGTATTGATAACAGGTTCTGCTGGTAGTATCGGTTCTGAGATGGTTCGCCAGATAGCAGTCTATAAGCCAGCAAAGATGATGCTTATCGATCAGGCAGAGACTCCACAGCATGACATCCTGCTGATGATGAAAAAGGATTATCCAGAGATAGATGCTGAAATCGTTGTTACTAGTATTAGTCGCGTAACGAGAATGGAGGCTATCTTCAGCACATTCAAGCCTGACTATGTGTTCCATGCCGCAGCCTATAAGCATGTGCCGATGATGGAACCTAATCCCAGTGAGGCTGTGATGAATAACATCTATGG
>AUXO012591833.1_pt1 | contig 17303 bp, 8 predicted proteins | sample 768731 | NCBI WGS metagenome assembly AUXO01 (sample SAMN02715735, study PRJNA202380) | gut metagenome | biome: sheep rumen | host: Ovis aries | place: New Zealand: Palmerston North
TATAGATATAGTTGTAAGTTGGGGCAGATGCGCGAACTGGTGTATCGATAGCGCCGCTCACAACAGGGTCAACAACGTTCCCGCCGCGATTCACACGCTCCGTATAGAGCACAGTCCCGCCTGCGTCGTCAGGATTCTTAAACACAATGATGTAGTACTGGACAGTTGTATACGTCGCTTTAACAGTCGTATTCTCGGTGATACCCTGCAGCGCTTTATCCCATCCGCTGTACACGTAGTTGGTCTGGTTCGTTTCGTCTGCTGGTCGCATCGGCACTTCGATGTCACCGGCAGTGACAGGATCATCGACATTCATACCTGACGCGATATACTTCCGAACCAGCACAGTATCATCCCAGTTTACAAAGGCAACTTCAATAGACGGATCTGTAGCGTAGCGTGCAGTAATAATCTTGTCCTGTGTAATATTAAACAGCGAGCTGTCCCAGCCGATATATGTATACACATACTGTTCGTCTATCTCTTTTACGGGGACATCGATCAGGTTGGAGGCGACAGGATCAATAACGTTTTGTCCCTCGTGTACAAGCGTGGAGTACAGAAGCGTATGATCGGCATCTGCGTTGACGAAATCAACCTGATAACCTGGGTCTGCGCGATAAACGGCAGTTACGATCATATTGGACTGGATATTGGTCAAGTCTTTGTCCCACCCGGCATAGGTGTAGAACATTCTATTTGCTGCCTCACGCACGGGGGTCTGGATTCTGCCGCTTGCCACAGGATCAAGGACGCTGCCGCCAAGACCGCATGTCTGAGTGTCAAGGATTGTCCCGTCCCAATCACGGAAGCGGATCGTACAAGTTGCCTCACCGTTTGCCACAACAAGCAGATCTGGGAAGTTATCTGTGAATCCGTTCAAGAGCTCAGCAGAAATAGTCTCATCAACGCGAACGACCCCATTGACCACGGCGTACGGTGTGTTCATGCCATCCGCGTCCAGGCCGCCGATGATTCGATTGCCCTGTGCATTCTCCGCTGTCAGCCGGTCATAGATTTGCTGAAGCACAGCGGCACTGCTGACTGTCCAGTCAATGTTGACCAAACGCAGTCGATTCAGGTTCCCATTCTGCGTAATCAGGGTTTCAATCGGGATGTTTGGTGTGTTCTCAACGCGAAGAGTCTCCAAGTTACCGTACCCCTCAAAGATCGGCGGCGTCAAATCCGCCTGATTTTGTACAGTAAAGTTCGTCAATGTGCTTGGCAGCTTCAAGGTTTCAAGATGCCCGCCATTCGGTAAAGAAATACCGCGAAGCTGTGTGCCGGTCGCAATAACTTCTTTCAGCCCGGAGCATCCGCTCAAGTCCAGCACCTTCTGTGTCCCGGTGCCAAACAGTTTGCAATTTGCTACATTAACAGACTCCAGCAGGTTATTGTTGCCGACAGTGACACTGTTCTTCACACCGAGTCGGAGGTTCTCGTAATTTGGGTCCTCATCGCCCAATTTGATCTCTCTCAACTTTGTAGCTGCCGCCGAGTTAAACTCACCGACGATCAGCGGGCTGAGGTCCCCGATAGAGGAAATGCGATCTGCGGAATAGATATAGGTCTCAGTATCATACATTTCGTCTGCTCCGCATTCCATGACATAGCTCTTATCTCTCTCACAGCGCTTGACTGTATCATAGGAGCCGTAGCGAATGCGTCCATAGATATGAGAATACGGAGTGATGGTGATGTCAGCAACATTGTAGCAGCGGAGGATGATCCGCTTGCTCGCCGCGTCGCCGCACTGGTACTTGGAGTCCCAGTACCCAAATGCGCCGTACAGCCACCAATCACGCTGCGAGGATTTATCTCCCTGCAGACGGTCAAGATAGTCCTCGCCGTTTACAAGATACGGTTGAATGTATTTCGTAAACGCGTCTTCATTCCACAGTGCTTCCGGCCACACGGACTGGTGGTCCGTAAATAGCTTTGCTACTCTGTAGTAGCTGAACGGCGACTCGTGTGAGGAATCGCCGTCGCTCATAGAACGGAGACTGACATACATCTCACGGATCTCATCTTGGAACGCATCCCGGAAATTATTCCACAGCACGGAATTCTGCCCGGTGTACACGACGTCTCCGTCAACGATGTCCGTATCTTCAAGGTTATACTCATAAGCAAGTGAGCCCTCGTTGTTGATACCGAGACAAGAGTCGAAGTCGTAGGGGAGTGAGAACCAGTGTTCGCCGTCAAAGGTAGTCAGGAACATGTTCTTTGCGCGGTTGTCCATCAGCAGGAATGTAGATGTGAACACGTAATAGAAGAGCATGGCGCTGAGAACGAAGTGATCTTCAAACTCATCTCGGAACTTCTGTAACCTTGCGGCTTTATCTGATTCGCTGCTGACAGCGCCGCGATCCGTAGAAACGACCCATGCCGCCATACGTGCAAAATCGCCGATCTCCAAAGAATCATCAGGATAGCGTGCTTCAAAGTCGTTCTGCCACGCTTTGATCGGGTTGCCGTTTTTATCTACGCCGTCCGACGTAAAGTCTGCACTCTTAAACAGGCTGCGGTCTGACGTGTTGTTCAAGAATTCCCAGCTCTGCGCTTTCGGCCATGCGGTGGTAAGACCAAAGATGTTGTCATTACCTTTATCCACATTGCAGTTGCCTTTGCCGAGGAACTTCGTTGTATTGGTTGAGGTATCCGTCCAGAACAGAACGGCAGGGAACCCGTCGATGCCCTGACGAATCCTTGCGTCTGCCTCCTGCGGAGGCGTCTTGTAAACGCAGAGATCATTATAGAACTTTGCGAGTACGACGTTGTTCGCGTTTTCGCTAGAAGCAAAATCCGCCTTCCAACAAATCGTCTTAGTCGGGAGCTGCCCCTCGTGGATCGGGAACCCGACGTCTGTTACATACTCGCCGTCGTCATCTTTCCTGTTTGTATAAGTGATCCCTTTCTTCAACTTAAACTTCCAGTTCTTGATCGGGTATCCAGCCGATGACGTGCCCTGGATACCAATCTTAACGCCGTCTGCTGTCCATGACCGGTCCGGATGCAGCGGGTCAACGTAGTCGATCTCCACTGTTGCGTCGTCGTCGTCCTTGGACTGCGGCAGCTGTGGCCCGCGAATCACAAAGTAGGGGATATCAGACGGAAGAGTGGCAATGGAGACTTCCTCATCCGCGTTTAATATGTTGTTGCGTTCATACGCATCCTCGCGCTCTGCAAGTGTCGGGCGATCGATGATAAAGTTGTCCAGCTGCTCGGTGCGTGTAAGCCCCTTTTTGTAGCAACGGATTCTGTAAAGGTCGATACCGCAGCTCTCCGCTCCTATGGTAATGCCAACGGGATTCTGCTGCTGGAAGTTATCATCTGCCTTGTACTGCGTCACGCCGCAGAGAATACCATTGATATAAGTATAAATAAACCGGTTCAGATTTCTGTCTTCCACCGAGAAGGCGATACGGATCTTGGTGTCTTCCTTAAACATGATGGAGATGCCTGCCTGCTCGGAGTTAATTCCCGCCTCCTGGCTCGCGATATGGAATCCACGTCCGTTGTCCAGGCAGGACATGACAAGACTCTTGTAGTCGCGAACATCCTTCGTGGCAAGCTCAGTCTCAATGGTAAAGCCACCGACACGCGCATCGGACTCAAATGGGTAGAATGGGATAAACATCGTATCCCCTGGGAGGAAGCGAAGCGTTGTAACACCGTCGCCATCAGGGAGCCAGCCATCCTTCCCGGCCCAGCCGAACCCGTCGAATGATGCGGTGATCCCTTCATATTCCCAATGCCCAGGGTGCTCTTCTCCGTTTGACCTTCCCTCAGCGTCAAACTTCAGCACCAACCGGTCAGTCACTTCCTGAACGGGGAATTCATTTGCGCCAACCTTGATCGGGAACTCGCACATCGCACTGCCGCAGGATAAACGAATACGGATGTCCCCGCTCGGGTATCTGGACAGGTTCCATGTGTGAGGAGTCCTGTCAACAGAAATAGTGTCCGTGGAATATATACTGTTATCTTTGTTGATAACAGTCAATGTGACAGACGCATTTTCCTGCATCGGGTCATATACGATATACGGGATAGAAAGAATCTCTCCCTCTATCGCCTCCGATACATTGAACGTAGATGTAATAGCAGGTCTGAAGGAGGAACCACCGATCCATAGCATGCCGTGCCGCAGCGTATCACTCGTAAGAACAAGTCCGTCGGCGTTTAGAGTAGCGTATACCTCAAATACATGTCCGCCGTATGACTGCTCCGGGATTGAGAAACTCTGCGAACGATTGCTTGTTGTTACTTCGGAGCTGCCGATCTGCTTCCCATCCATAAGGAAATGGACAACTTTTGTCCCAGCGCCTGAAACAGTATAAGAGTAGTCTACGCTTCCGCTATAGCTTGCAAGCTCGTTAAAGGTCGTACTCAGAGAGAGCACAACAACGGACACCGTGTACTTTATCTGCTTCGAGGAACTCTCTGAGTTCTCAACTTTGATGATAACTGTATTGCGATCGTTCCCAAGATAATCAGTAATATCAATACTGTTATCACCCTGTGCGATCCCAGTCCTGAGCTGGACGACACCGTTCACGCTGATCGTCCCGACGCCCGGCCCGTCGTCGATACCGTCCTCATCGACTGACGTATAGTTAAACCGTAAGATTGCCTTACCGCCTTTTGCGATCGCAATCTCACGGCTGTCCATTAAATTGATAAGCTTTTGTTTGTAGGTGTTTCCACCTGTTCCGCCGCCGCTTCCTCCGCCGGAACCCTCTACGAGGATGCCGTCGCCAAGGAGAACGCCGTCAAGAGTTGATATATATACGTATTTCGTCTCCTCGTCCTGGTACAATGTGAGGTCTGGCATACGTATGTATTCCGTAATTATTTTGTTTTGTAAAGGGTTCGTTGATCTCTCGTCGAAGCTGGAATCAACTTCTGTCTTAACCGCGGCAATAATAGGATTGCCGATAATTGTCATGCTTCACTTCGCCTCCTTGTTAATCCGGCATCATTGAGGTCATGTCATGTCCTCCTTATATTTTCAGTGTGTCATAAACACACGCCTGTACCGTCAGCACCTGATCTGGCCTTCCGCCAATCGCGTAGGCAACCAATGTGCCTTCCTCGTTGATGACCATGATCTCGTCAGTTCTGCTGCCGAGCATCGCTTCAATAACAGCTGGGTCTCCAACCAGGTCAACTTTCGTGTACTTGTTGACGTCATACCCAATGACATACACGGTTTGTCTATATGGACTTGATGCCCCGGACCAATCGTTTGACAGCGTAAGCGTCGCAACACTTTGCGATACGCCGCGCATTAATCCTTCAGCCTGCTTAATGCGGGCAGAAAATACACGGAAGTCATCTGAAGAGACGGCGAGATTGGTCGCGTTTGGGGAGCGCTTGACATCAATCATAAATGGGATCGTACTTAATATCTTCTCGTCTTTACACAGGCAAATATCACATCTGCAGCATCCGCAAGCGGTTGAAACCTGTGCGACAAGCTCTACGAAAATATCCCCGTTACCGCGGTCTATAACAAGAAACCGGTCCAGCTCCTCGTCTTTATCTATACTACTGAGGATCACACCATGTCCATCCGGCTTCTCGCAGCGGAAAAGAATGTAAATATCATCGTCCGGTATAAACGCTTCCCCGTCTTTCTTCAGGTGGGCGATAATAGACCGCGTAGAAGCATCGCCCTGTTTGACGCTTATAATCGGAAGCTCCTTCCTTAAATCCAAATCCAGTGTTACTTCTTTGATATATTCCAATATTCCACCCACCTTCTGTTAATCTGTTGTAGCGTGATACGCACGTATATAAAAGGACTTGCTGCTCAGTACCATACCATCTTCGATGATACAGATATCGCAAAAGGATACGCCCTCCGCAGACGTGTCATCCCCGGTTAATTCAACTGTCACCTTGTTTCCGTTGACAGCGCATTCCTTTTCTGCATACACTCCATTTGCCTTTCTATAACGGAACAATACTCTTGCGCCGTCATTAATAAAGAACGGGTCTCCGTTGTCTGTGAGCGTTATCAAGATTTGTCTCGCGAGGCTATCGCCCTGCTTTATTTGCACAACCGTCGGGAGCTCTTCTGCGAGACTCATGTCTAGTGTGATTTCTCGTATATATTCCAAATAACCACCTATTCTTCTATCAGTGAAAATCCAGATCTACTACATCGCGGTTATATAATCAAGCCATGCATGAATCGTCATCTTCTCCATCTGCATGCCCTCGACTACACTCCTTGTTCTGACCTGATTTGATATTTGCATTTTGCTAACATTTGAGACAGCATCCCATAGGTCTTTATACTTACGGAACCATTCGGAGAATCTTCTCTCCGTCTCCTCACGGTACTCCTGATTCGCTTGGTCAATCCACTCCGGTTTGTTCATGGTGTAATAAGCATCAAAGATAGTCAGGCAGGTAAAGTATTCTGCTTTATCGTTCATACCGCGCCGCAAAAATTCTTCTACCAAGGCTTCCGTGCTGTCCAGCATATTGCGATATGTTTTTAAGATGTACTTTGGGTCGTGTCTGCACACGCTCTCATCACGCCAACGCCAGAGATAAAAAGGGGTCTGGCAGTATTTCGCGTTTTGTGTGCAGTTCTGTGCAAGGATATTAAAATAACTATCCTCATGGATAGTTAGATTGTCATTGAACCTTATGTTGTTTTCCAACAAATATTGCCTGCGATGTACCTTGCCATGTACAAATGTGCTGTCCATATCATGATTGATATAGATGGGTTCCCTTGTTTGTGGATCTCGCGTCTCTTCCGTAAAAACGGAAACCATTGTGTCAAACCCAACACCCATCTCTCGGAAAAGAATCCAGAGCCCACACGCATTGTAAAACATGTCGTCGGCATCGCAGAACATAACGTAGTCAGCGATTGCATGATCTAAACATGCATTTCTTGTCGCACTGACTCCGCGGTGTTTCTCTTTGTAATACTCAATCTTATACGGGTAGCTTTCCAGAAAGCCCTCACTTAAATAAACATCTGACCCATCATTGCATATGATGACTCCGATTTCATTGAAGTCAATATTCTGCTGTATAGCGATACTATCAAGCAATGGCTTAATGGTATCTTCCGATTCATTATACTGTGGGACTAGAATTTGTAATTTCATCGTATTTCCTTTCAATCGTATCGGAAGCGTCAACAGTTAATTGGCGCTTCCGATAATCCCATTTATCCATTCAACAGCGCTAACAGTTGCTTCAACTGTGCTGCAGTAATAGTAACTTCATCCTCGGTCCCACCACCAAGCGTGATCGACCCGGCGAGCCATTCGTTACCGGACCAATCCAGGGTCCTCGCATTAGACCTGTTATTGGTGCCTTCGCCATTACCAGCGATTTCGATATATGTGCCGTTATTCATGGCATTCTCTTCCGATGGATCTGCAACGTTATAACGACCAAATGCATGCTGATTGGCATGATTCGCAATTGTTCCGAAGCCTTCGGCGTGAGACTGAGCACCGGAAGCTTGAGATTCTTTACCTTCGGCATGTGAATTCAGCCCAGATGCGGTGGTACTATAACATTCGGCGTGAGAACTAAACCCAGATGCGATGGTACTATAACCTTCGGCGTGAGCGTATTCGGCATCGGCAGTTGTACTACCGCCCTCAGCATGAGAATTTGATTGTTTCGCGCTAGTCTCCCTGCCTTCTGCGTGAGAGTAATCCCCGGATGCGGTTGTACCACCGCCCTCAGCATGAGAACTCCGCCCAGACGCGGTTACCCCTGAGTTCTCGATAGTTGCATTAGCACCAGTGCCAGCCCTAATTGCAGGTTTGTTCTTGATGGACCCAGCGGTACCTTCTCCCGCATTCCAGTTGGTACCGTCGATGATATTTTTCATTTTTGCAGCAGTAATCTCTGTCTCATTTATAGTCCCACTACCGACTGTAAGCGAACCGGAGAGCTTTTCATTACCGGACCAATCAAGGGTGCGGGCGTTGGATCTACTTTTATCCGTATCACCATTGCCGACGATTTCGATATAAGTACCCTTTTTATCGGTAGTTTCGCTCGAAGGATCAGCAACGTTATAACAACCAAATGCATGCTGATTGGCATGATTCGCAATTGTTCCGCTGCCTTCTGCGTGAGAGAAATTCCCGGATGCAGTTGTACCACTGCCTTCGGCATGCGAAGCAACTCCAGTAGCTCTTGCAGCGCCACCTTCGGCGTGCGAACAATCCCCGAGTGCCGCCGTACCATTGCCTTCTGCATGCGAACCAGACCCGGATGCGTTCGTGCCACCACCTTCAGCATGAGAATTACTTCCAGACGCGGTGGTGCCGCCACCCTCCGTATGTGATTGAGAACCGGAAGCAGTTGTGCCACTGCCTTCAGCATGCGAAGCATATCCAGTAGCTCTTGCACCGCTACCTTCGGCATGAGCGCATTCGGCATCGGCAGTCGTACCGCCACCTTCGGCATGAGATTTTGATTGTTTCGCTTTAGTCTCACTACCTTCTGCGTGAGAGTAATCGCCGGTCGCCTGAGAACTAGCGCCTTCGGCGTGCGAACAAGTCCCTAATGCCAACGTACTACCGCCTTCGGCGTGAGAGTTACCGCCGACCGCCTGAGAACCACTGCCTTCCGCATGCGAACAAGACCCTACTGCTTTTGTGCCAGCGCCTTCGGCATGTGAATTACTTTCAGACGCGGTGGTACCACCACCTTCAGCATGAGAATTATCCCCAGACGCGGTGGTGCCGCCACCCTCAGCATGCGATTGAGCACCGGAAGCAGTTGCCGCTGAGTTCTCGATAGTTGCATTAATACCAGTGCCAGCCCTAATTGCCGGCTTGTTCTTGACGAATCCAGCTGCACTTTCTCCCGCATTCCAGTTGGTACCGTCAATGATATTTTTCATTTTTGCGGCAGTAATCTCTGTCTCATCTATGGTCCCACCACCGATTGTAAGCGAACCGGCTAGCCATTCATTGCCAGACCAGTCAAGGGTGCGGGCGTTGGATCTACTTGTATCCTTATCGCCATTGCCGACGATTTCGATGTAAGTACCAGCAACAACACCATCGGCATTAGAAGGGTCCGAAATATTGTAGCTGCCAAATACATGTTGACTTCTATTGCTTGCGATTGTTCCCTCTCCTTCGGAATGCGACGCCTCTCCAATAGCCTGTGCCCGAATACCTTCCGAATGCGATGCGTACGCACCTGAGGTGGTATAATCTCCTTCAGCATGAGAAGCATGTCCAGACGCAGTCGTATAATTACCTTCGGAATGAGAACAATCATTAGTAGCCTTTGTGTTATTGCCTTCTGCATGAGAGTTATTACTAGATGCAGTCGTAGAACTTCCTTCGGCATGGGAAGAAACGCCTGTTGATTTCGAACTCGCCCCTTCTGCATGACTGTAATCACCAATGGCATTTGTACGGTTTCCTTCGGCGTGCGATGTATTGCCGCTCGCGACTGAAGCATTCCCCTCCGCATGGGACATATTTCCCTCTGCTATGGTTCCGTTTCCCTCCGCAAAAGAGTCGTATCCTTTCGCTTCACTGTCATATCCAACAGCAAATGAGTATGCCCCTGTCGCCTCATTATGAAACTGCTGCACAGCATCGGACCCTTCGCCTGCGCAAAGGTGTGGAGGAGCAATTATAGTACCGTTGGTTTCCTTCCATGGGCTGTTCAGAATTCTTCCAGGATCGTCCTCCGCGGCTATCATATCCGGCTGCGCTCCGCTGCTGCCGCCATCCAAAATTTCTTTCAGCTTTTCTGCAGTCAACTCAGTTTCATTGTCAGACCCTGCGCCAAGCGTGATCGACCCGGCGAGCTTTTCGTTACCGGACCAATCGAGGGTCCTCGCATTCGATCTCGTCTCTGTGTCCGTATCCGCGTCATAAGAACCGTTGCCGACGATTTCGATATAGTCTCCGCGCTCATTTACACCGGCGTCTGACGCGTCTGCTTCGTTGTACTCACCGAACACATGCTGCACTGCATGGTTTGCAATGGTCTGGTTACCCTCTGCGTGAGAGCTCGCCCCAGACGCAACGGTTCCGCTTCCCTCGGCGTGAGCCTGTGTACCACTTGCATTGGTGTTGTATCCCTCGGCATGAGAATACTGACCGCCAGCAGTTGTAGCCCCGCCTTCCGCGTGGGCGTATGCTGCGTTGGCATTTGTGAATGCACCTTCTGCATGAGAAAAATCACCATTTGCATTTGTGCGGTTTCCCTCCGCATGTGAATAATCTCCACCTGCGGACTGCGCGTTCCCCTCTAAAACAGAACGGTATCCTTCGCCTGTATCAACGGCCGGCTTGTTGTCGATAAAACCGTCTTCGCTTTCTTTCGCGGCCCAGTCTGCGCCGCCTCCGCCGTTTTCGTCCATGAGCGCCTTGATCAGTGCGATGGTTCTTCCGGCGGTATCTCTCCTCATGTTATCCATCGTTAAATCTCCTTCCACTCATGACTTGCGTTCAGCATATATACCACTGTGTCCTTGAGCGGGACGATGGCAATGCTGCCAGGGGCGTAATCTGTTGAAAGGTCTGCAAGATCAGACTTGCTGTCAAGCACAATCTCAACGTAGTACTTCCCGGGTACCGGCGCGTAATATGAATTTACAATACTGTAAGCCATTTCGTCTTCCTTTCCCGCAGCCGCTTTTCACGGCTGCGTTTTGTTTTCTGAAATTGCATAAGAAAAAGAGCCCGCCGAAAGGCAGCCTCCATAAAATGATTACTTGAAATACGCTATGACGTTTGGGATGATCTGCGCCAGCCATAGCGCCTCGATAAATGTTCCCCAGCTCAGCGCAAGCATCCAGATAAGCCTCTTGGCGATACTGCCAAAAGCCGGACTGCGATCCGCACAATAGACAATAAAGAGCAGGAAAACAAAATTTGAAATGTAGTCAATTGGGAACATACAACACCCCCAGCTTTCACTTATGGATAGTATTTCCTGTAGTTGTTTTGAAGATCTGTTATTTTCGCGTCTACACTCTTCATCCATGCAACAAGGTCTTTATTTGCAGACCCACCATCAAAGTTTTGAATAACAGCTTTATAAAACATCAGCGTCCACTCAGGGTTAATGTCCAGTGTGCTCTGCCTCTCTGCGACCTTCCCAAATGAGATACCATTACCCCCATTGAGATAGTCCATAATAACGCCTGCGGTACTTAGACGCTGTGTATGTCTGACCCCATCAGTTGTTAACTTATCCTTTGCGATAAGCGTAACATCGAGGATGTGTTCGGTATCAGCAGGTATAACAACGTATCCTGTCTCCGTATACCCTGATGTAGTCACATTGATAGTGGATTTATTATATTGTACCTGCAGCGTCGTCGTATTGGTCCCGTCAAGCTTGTTGTATACGACTTCATACTCGGCCAAGCAGTAAGCGCCATAATCGTCCTTTGAATACCGATAGCCGCCATACGAATAACTGCCACTTGTGTCTCGCTTACACCGGTACACGTTTAACACTTTAATCACAGGCGCCCAGTACAGAAGGATAGAAATAGAAATACGTCCAGAAATACCATAATCCATCCTATTACCTTGATCAATCGCTCTGTTAAAGCACCACATGTCTTGCACCCAAATTGATGCGCCGCTTTCTACCTGCTCTGCCATGTCATCGTGCCATGTTCTTGGTATGCCAACTTTAGAACTTATAGTTCCATTTCTTATATACACTTTCGTAGACGTACCGCTATCCGCAGAAAAGTCCATAACAGCATATGCGTTTTTATAGACATCACCAGTCCACATGTACTTATATTTAACAGACGGCTGAATTGTTATCGTTGCGCTATTCGCAAGATACTTTCCGTTTATCACAGCAGATTGCGGAGACCCGGTAACTATTGTTTTGGAGATATCAATTTCTGGGTATAGATCGCTATCCGTTTCAAAACTTCTTGGCCGTATCTCCGTCGTTAAATGTAAAAGAAGTATTGTTATCCCGCCTGAAAAATCACTGCTATAATATTTTGTCTGAAAACTGATTTCAACAGGCGCCCTCGTTTCGCTTGCTTCGGGCAGACAATTGGTGTTAAACACGGCAAAATAGAATTTATTGAATGCCTGCGTCGCATTAGACACAGACGTGAACGGGTCAACATAGGCGTCATGCCAATGCTCATCGCATGCAGACTTGTAATAAGTGCCAGACCCACGCTCATATGGATGCTCCCAGTGTAAAGAGCCGGAGGAGTGATACTTAGCGCCGCCTGGTATCGAACGTGAACAATTGAATGCGTACGCCCTCCCAGTAAGCAGGTATTCCGGCACTGTTACGTCAACAGGCAATACACCGCACGCCGCTTCAGTAAATGAGTTAGATACGCCGCCAGATTCTGTAACTGTCACAGAAATGCTAAATTCAGACCCATTGTTCGGAATTTGGATTTCAGTTTCTGACGATACCTTGACATAGTATGCCATCCAATTCCCGCTTGAACTATAGCCGTTACTCATGACGGATGCTGACGTTGTAAATGTATGTGTTTCGCCAGATCCAACTTTTATCGCAATCGTAAACGGGAGCCTATCAGCGATTGAATCCTTTGTTGGCCCATATATACTAAAACCATTCATACATAAGTAAGAAGGCGATGATTCAGAAGCCATATCTGCGTAAACGTCGTAACATGTTTCCACATAATAGCTCCCGAATAATCTTCGCACGCCCTTCCATTGCTCTGGAATCTTTTCAATTGCCAATTAATCGCCCCCGTTCGTACTCTTGAAGTATATATTTCGAATATCAATAAATGAACTATTCTGATAATGACCGCTGAAAGCGAAATAGACCCACAAGTCTCTGCCCAAATAGTTTGACACATCGATTACAACCTGGGCACCGCTTGAATAACTATAGTATTCAGAATATCCAGTTGAACGGTCGTGATGAAATGTCCCGGGTATTACTCTTGAAATTACATAAGAAGAAGATGGCCCCTGTGGGTCTGATGTGGATAAATAGATGTTTGGTTGATACGAAGGATTCTCATAAGCACCGTCAAAATATACGTTATATTCTGCCTTAATCACAAGATAGGGCCTAATTATTCTAAGAGGCTCAGATATCTTTGCTCCGCCGTACGCATCCTGCCTGTCGATATACATGTACGCGTCATCATAATCAGTGTAGTGCTGACCAGTTTGAGCGTTCGTTATGTTTTTTTGACGCCGCAGCTGTGTTGACGAATCAAGCACAACAAGCCCGGTTACACCATGAAACCTTGAACAATTGTTATTGTTCGTATCAACGACGTAGACATATTGCATATCTTCAAGCTCTTGTAATTTATTTTCTACGGATAACATCCATGAGCGCATATCCTGATCGGTCCCGTCATTATTATAACTGCCAACAGTTATTTGCTGTGGCATCAATACATCCCATGTCCGGTGAACTTCTACAGCCTTTTTTGTTTCGGCAACCTTTCCGATGCCAACACCGCTTCCGCCGTTGAGGAAGTCAAGAATAGCGGGAACTGTGCTGAGAGGCATAGAGATATCTTTCCACTTGAAATGGTCATGTACTGTAAACTGCACCGTATAGCTCTTCTCGGTCCCGATTTTCTTTGCAAAGAACCCGCTTTGTGTATATCCTGTTGTTGCAAGACTATAAATATGATCTATAGTTATCCTAATATCGCGATCGTTTTTGTTATTTATCGGGTCAATCTTGAACCCCCATTTTACGATGCAATATTCTCCATAGTCATCTTCAACATATTTTGTTCCGTCAACTAAATATGTTTGCCCGGTAACACTACCGTCGTAAATCGAACATCTGACAGAGTCGAACTGTGTTATTTCCGGTTCTGTATATGGTAGGATACTGAAAGAATCCGTAAATGTGTATTCCCGGCCAACATTATCCGAAAGTATATACTCAATCTTTGTATTGTTTACAGCGTTTTGGAAATCTGTATTATAAGAGAATGTATTCGGCGTAATGTAAATCGGGTATGTCGCGCTGTCTTCATTGCTCCATATAAATGTCTTTAATACGCCACTTGAATAATCGTTTACTATTGCTTTGCACAAATATGCTCCATACGGCAAAATACCACGACTGATTCCGTATGTATCCGTTTGTGACCCCTTGTACGCTATACTGTATTTATAGCTGACATTATTCTGTACGTATGCTCCGAATTTTGAGAGCGTTGCCTGATTACTTTCACTTACGCTATTCCTCAATAGGATGGGATCTAGCGCGGCATCTATCTCCTCACGGGTAGTAACGGTTATTTCTTTTGCCGTAGAACAAATCGTAATCGTGTACTCGTCAGGATATCTCCCATAGTTGTATCCCCAAAAATCAATATACCATGCTTTATCACCGAACCCGGAATCATGCGGATAATAATTTGCGCCACCGGTAATTGCAGCATAAGAAGATACCTCCTCTTCTGGCCCTTCTTGCTCTTCTTGCTCTGTGCCCAGCCTGTCTGTATAAAAAGGTACGACTTCAAATTTGTTAAATTCTGTCTCGGTATCATCCTGTTGAAACCTCCAGCCTTCAGACAATTCAATCTTTTGATACGGGTTGATATAGCATCCAGCTTTATGGCGACGCCCAAGGCTCGGGAACTCGTACTCAAATTGCATCCATGAAGAAACGATTATTTTGGCTGCTGCGGTCGCCCCGGCGGATCGATCAATGATATTGCACATCGCATGGCTAAGTGTATACTCGTTGATAGCGCCTGTGTTAATAGTGTCGGGACCAGAAATCTTATTCACATATGGCCCGGCCGCATGTTCGATAAATGAAAACTCTTCGCCATTTTTATCAACCAGCGTCGTGTTGATCGTAAACGGCTCTGCGTCAGTTGGAACAGTAATATGTACGTTCGAAGAAAACTCAATGAAAAACGTCTGGTCTTCATCCATATCCAAGACGTCTGGATTAATTCTGTAATCCCCGGAATATTTAATGTTATCCCCGCTATCAAATGAGTACTCCTCGCCATCTCCGTTGATTTGTACCTTAATCGCAAAAGGGGCGTGGTCGCTGATCTGCGTCTTTGCGTTTCCATTGCTACGAATCCGAAATCCTTGAATGACAATGTATGGATCTTTTGACAGATCGTCGTTGTCAAGGTAGACACCATACTGATTCCGCACCATAAACTGACTAAACCGATGGCAGCCACGCCAATCGTCTGTAAGCTTTGTATATGCCATTACGAATCACCAACCCACAATACACTCACGTTACCAGAGGAACGCGGCTGGAACTGAATGCTGCCAAGGCGCAAACTGCCGCCAACAGGTATATTGACCATCTTCGGCATGTACTGCTCGTTGATGTTCCAATACGTTACAACTTGCCCGTTGACTTTCATGGAGATCTGGTCATTGGATATTTCCATAACGGTATCACTGTCACTCTTGCTGATCTCAGCTCCATTTGCCGTCACACGAAATGCAGTTGTGATTTCACCAATGTTCTCTTCATTCTGTGTAACGCGTGCTTCGAGACTGTTATCATTCTGGATCAATTGTGTCGTTGTTTCGAGCAATCTGTTATTAACCAGCGTCATGATCCGCCCGTTGTTTACCTCGATTGCGGCATTGATCTGATCCTGATCAACGCCTTTGTTCGCGATCTCCTCCAACGTCATCAGTCCGTCTCCGGTCTCAACAGAGGACGATGCATTGAGCTGCAAATTTCCGTTGGAGTCAATGCTCAGAATATTCGTCAGCGTTCCATCATCATTCTTCCTGATGATGCGGAATGTCTTCGCCCCATCGCCGCGCTCCGTGATCAGCGTAAAGCCATCTTCGTCCAGCGTTACGCTCCCGCTGTCGTTATAGATTCCGGCCTCCTTGGACAGCAGCATGTTGCCTACCAGGACATCGGCGATCACGCCGTATCGCGTCTCTTCTCTGTTCGTCTTCGGATTCGTAAAGGTAAATCGCCCGATGCCGGTGCGTGCCGTCAGCCATCCGTCATCCGTGACATACAGTCCGCTGCTGATCAGTTTGACCTGCTCCGGGGAGTAACTTCCGGTCTCCGGGATATACTCACGCCCGGTGATGCCGGACTCGTCGATGATGAACTCCTGGTTGTCAGCGCCTCCGATAATTTTCGTGGTCAGCTTAAACCCGCTGCTCGCCCAATCGTCCAGCGTTTCTTTGCTCTTTTTCCCGGACTCCGCCTGACGCGTAACGGCGCCGTAGGATGTTGTCATATTTTTTGCCTGCTCCAGCACGCTCTCGATATCCGATGCGGAGTCATGCCCGAACTTCACGTCGGTAAACTCCACGTCGAGCGTCCAGTCATTATACTGTACGCTGTATTCGCTCAATCTCAGCCGGTAGACGTTCTCATCCACCTCGATGCGTATCCAGTTTCCACAGGCAAACATGTGGACGATCGGCGCAAACTCCCTCATCGAAAGCAGATCGGACAGCGTGCTCGTCACAGAGTGCTGCAGCGTCGCGGATGTGACGATCTCCTTTTCCGCAATAGCGATGAACTCAAGCGCCCGCGCAAACAATTCTTCGTTGTTCAGCCCGTCTGAAATATAATTATTGTTGCTGTAAGTATCTTCTCTGCGATAACTTGCAAACTCCTCCCAGAGTTCCGGCCCGAGGAATGCCTCAAAATTCTGGATCTCCTGAATCTCGTTTCGATGCGCCTCGATCAGCGACTGCATCCCATCCGAAAGGATACCTCCGTTTTCATCCCGTACGCCCGCGACAACAGCAAGCTCATTTGACCGCTGCAGGATCTCCGATTCGATCGCAGACATTTTATCCCGGAAGGGGAGAAACAGATTGGTATACAAATCATCGTCTTTGCTTGCCCAACTCTCCTTGTCTGCAACGCCTTGCTGAATCAGAATATCCAGAGACGCCTGGCACGCATCGCGAAACGCAAGCAGGCGCTGCATGGAGTATTTTTGCATCTCCGTCTGGAAGGATGGGAGATCAAGCTTGAACAGCTCTGAGACGTCCGTAATGTCATCCGACCTCTGCGCCATTGTCCTCGTGATCTTCTGCCTGATATACCGCTCCAGATCCTCCGTGATCGTCACGTTGACCATCTCGGAGTCCGCGGTGTCTTCCTCGTCGCTGTAGTTTGTAATAGTAAAGTTGCCGCACCAAACATGGGATACCGCATCATAACTGCTCTCTTTTACTTTGACCTGATAAGTCCCTCGTACCAGACACTTTGCCATCCCGAGCGCCGCGCTTGCCGCCGTACTCGGCGTGCAGGACTCCAGATCAGAGACGGCGATAGGGGAGAGGTTGAACCCGTCAAGC
>AUXO014050753.1_pt1 | contig 17303 bp, 34 predicted proteins | sample 768731 | NCBI WGS metagenome assembly AUXO01 (sample SAMN02715735, study PRJNA202380) | gut metagenome | biome: sheep rumen | host: Ovis aries | place: New Zealand: Palmerston North
GCTTTAGCGGAAAGAGACTAAAAATGATGGTGGACGGGGGGTTATAATATAATTGTAAAAAAAAAAGAGGTGAAAAAATTATGGTACAAGTACACGACATATCATTTATAAATGATGTAGAAATAAGAACTAAAAAAGCAAAATATAACTATTGCAACATAGATTACAATAATAATAAAAAGCATCTAAAGATGGGAGATATTTTAGACCATAGTAAGCAATATTCGGCACGTGCTAGACGTGTAAAAAAACAACCATGTTATAATCAACCATTAGCACGTATTAAAATCTTAGTAAATAATAGTTATTTTATAACTTGTAAATATAACCACCTAGAAAATACTATAAGCAAGTTAAGAAAAAATAACGATATATTTAAAATAATTGTTGACTAGTAATATATACTATGATATATTATTAGTACCGGGAGCACTTGATAGAATGTACTACGTTGGTAGTGCGGAAGAGTTGCTTATCTACCAATATAGTTTGACTGACTACCCGCCAAAGTCTTAAATGTTTAATTATTATATTATGGTAGTAATATAATACGTTTGATTAACGATATTAAATTATATGTTTATAATCGACTTATAAATATATACGTGAGTATATATAATATACTCGCACCTCAACCGGTGTTGTATGTAATTTATAAAGTGTTATAAACCTCTATAATTGATAATCCTTACGTTCTTACGAGTGTACGAAATAAAACGAACTTGATAAAAGTAGTTATATTACAATACATTGAGATAGAAACGAGATAGAAATCCCACTTGGAAGACTTGAGCGGTTTGGTTCTCAATGAGTGCGTAAAATAATGAAAATTGATAGCAACGCTATGGAAATACTTGTGAGAGATTGCCACCCAAACTGAAAACTTGATGGTGGAACTTCAACACAAGGTAGTTGGTAAGAATGTGAGTTGATCTAACGAACCATAAGTTAGAGCGAGTTAGGTCGAGCAAAGAGCAACTTAGAACAATTTTTCATAAAAATCTTAGAATAGTTGCTCTCGTGACATTGCTCCAAGTCTTAGATTTTAGAATGTAAGATTTAGAGCAGTGCCACAAAGACACATGCACCGGTTAAACTCATACCGGTTATAGAAAGAGAAGTGATTTAAAAATGAGTAGAAGACTTGAAGACATTCAAGAAGAAATTAGAAAGTTAGAAGACGAGTTAGACGAACTTAACTTCGAACTTGAAGAATCGAATGTAGTATTCGAGAATTGGGACGGGGATTATGATTATGCTATGTTACCAACTGGCAACGTAGTAAATATCAATGAATATAGAGACCCTGTTGAAATTGAAGTTGATATTAAAATCAACAAAAAGAAAATTAAAGAATTAGAAGAAGAATGGATGGTGGTTGCAAGTGAAAATTAAAACTTACTCACAATTAACAATTGCATTTTTACTACAAAGAATTAGACAAGAAGGAGCAACTAAGGAATTAGTTGAACTCTTAAATCGAGAATTGGTAGAACAACCAAGTGAAACAAAAACACGTACAAGATAGGAGAATAGATATGACATTTCAAAAAATGATAAAAGAATACGACTATAAAGGTAAAGTTGTATACACCGCTGGAGTTCAACAAGCGATGGAAGAAGATAAATTTGGGTTTGGTAAAGACGTACTAGGTGCGGTTATGAGATTTAATAATTTAGACTTTGGAGATTTATGCGAAGAAGATAATCTCGCAAATATGTTAGCAATTAAATCCGGATTAGAAGATGACCGAGTTGTAGCGAAATACAACACATGCGAAGATCCGATTTATATAATCGCTGAGAAATACAGCGAAAATGAAGTAATAGTAACAATACTATTCACACACGAATATTAGAAACAACGGGTTTTGAGGAGTTACCGAAAAATGAACAACCTTACTCCCTCCAATAATCCATAAGTTGGAACGAGTTATAGAAAGAGAGTGATTTATTATGGAAAACAAAAAACAATTTTTAGAGGAATTAGAAAGCACAAGTGATAGACTTATCTTAACTTTTGCACCAAAAGGTCTTGACGTAGACTATGACTTTACGGACGAAGAACTTGCAGCAACTTACAAAGTAAGTTCAATGCTATTTACTGAAGCATACGAACATGGTCATAGAGAACTTAAACAAAATTGTGACCTAGTAAGAGAATTAATCAAGTTAATGATTAATAGAAAAATCATGAATAGAGGTCAACATCCAACTTTAGACCTACAAATCAAAGAACTTGAAAGAATTGCAAAATTAGTATTTGGTGAATAATATGGCAAAGTTTAAAAAAGGCGATAAAGTTAGAATTAGCGACAACCTTGAACGTGATAATAAAAACACATGCGTTGTTAGCGATATGATATCTATGCAAGGTATGATAGGTAAAATAATAGACGTAATGCTTGACAGTGAAAGCGGTAGACTTAAAGCGAAAGTTAGTGTATCAGGAATAACTTGGTGGTATGACGAGCAAGCATTAACAAAAATAGAAAGTGAAGGAGATGGAAATATGTACTCAAGTATTGATAGAGCACAACATACAATAAGAATAGATGGGAAGAATTATGATTATCATAATGAGTTTGAATATGTAGGAAGTTATGAAGGTAGACAAAAACCTTACTTACGTCTTCCAACTCGTGTTAACTTACTTAAAGAGTTAAAGAGAAGAGAACCTGATGTGTTTGACGATATCAAAACATATGGTTGGTATATTTATAATTATAAAGATAAAGTTGAAGGAACTGAGCAACCAACTCAAGAAACTGGTGTAAGAAATGGAGAGATTAATATGAATAGTGAAGTTTTAGAAAAATTAACAAAAGCAATTGAAGGAATTAGTGATAGAAAGATACTTGAGTTTGATAAGCAACAAACTAAAGAGTTTATTAGTGAAACATTAGATAAGTTAGTAAAAGATAGACTACTTATACCTAATCAAACAATCGAAATTAAGAAACTTGACGAGATAAGAAAAGTTGAAGGATTAACACATAAAATATTCCCAACTTGTGTCAAGTTACTTGGAGCACACAAAAATGTATTTATAACAGGTCCAGCAGGAACAGGAAAGAACCACATGTGTGCACAACTTGCAAAAGCACTTGGTGTTGACTTTGATATGCAAGGCAAAATCTCAATTGGTCATGAGTTTGAATTGACAGGTTATATGGACGCAAATGGTAAGTTTGTAGAACCATTATTATATAAAGCATTGAAAAAAGAAGGTGGTTCATTATTCTTCTTTGATGAGTTTGATGCATCAAGTCCTGATGCAGCAGTTCAAATGAACTCATTACTTGCTAACGGCTATCTAACTTTTGCCAACTCGGAAACAGTTCACATGAATGATAACTTCTATGTAATATGTGCCGGTAATACAATGGGTACAGGTGCCGATATGATTTATACAGGAAGAAACGTAATTGATGGAGCAACTCTTGATAGATTTGTACTTGTACATATGGATTATGACACAAATCTTGAAACAGCATTATGTCCTGATGATGAACTAAAACAATTCATATATGATATAAGAAAGAGTGCTAAAAAGAATAATGTCAACGCAATAGTTGGAATGAGATGCTTAATAAATGCATATGACTTAGAGCAAATTGGTATGGATAAGCAAGATATTGTATGGAGTGCAATAGTTAAAGCAATGGGTCAAGATGACATTAACATATTAAAGAATGATATGGATTCTTCAAACTCATGGTATCCATATTTCAAAGCATACCAAGATTAAGAAAGTGAAAGATAGAAAGAAGGAATGATTTATGGCACAATTAAAGAATTATTGGAAATTTGATAGCATTAATGAATTAATTACAACTCTTGACAACTCACCACATGTATCCGGAAGAAGTGAATCTTCCGAATCGAGTGATGGTTATAAAGGAGTTGACACAAGATCGTACCAAGAAGCACACGATTGTATGCTTTACGGAAAAGATTATACAGGTTTAAATACTAACTTAAACTCATATAAAGCAACAGGTATAGATGACCAAAGCAAGATGTATCTCACACCAGCAGGAATGATGCCAGTTGTACCGCTAGCAATAGTTGGAGTACCTTGTAGCATGATAAACATCAAAGCAACAAGAGTTGAAAGTAAGATAGTAAATATCATATATAAATGTGACGCACCATGGTGTGTTACTGATAAAGAGATAGCAAAAACTACAACTGAGTTAATGAAAAATATAATCAAGTTGGAGAAATCTGGAATGAGATGCAACGTGTATGTACTTGGTTGTAACGACAACAAAGTTGGTTACATGGTAAGAATTAAGAGAGATGGTGAAACATTAAATATTAAAAAGATGGGATTTCCAACTATATCACCATCAATGCTAAGAAGAATACAATTTAGAATATGTGAAAGATTATATGAGTATGATATTACGAATAGTGGTTATGGTAGTGCATCATTTGTTAAAGACGAAGTTGAAAATACCATTCACAAAATCATTCCATCTTTAAAACATTATGAAGTATGGAACTATGAAGGAAAGAAGTATGAGGTGTAAGAATGAAAGAAGATAAAGTAATAAAAGATTTAAAAGAATTAAATCACAAATTAAAACGTCAAAATGTATTATTAGGAAGTAGAGCATGGAATGCGGAACGTAGATTAGAAGAACTTCAAGTTAAAAACAAAAAACTACTTAGATATGTGACGGACGTAAAAAACAATCTTAATAGTACATTTCGAAATAGTGAATGTTTAAATGATTATATTCAAGATGTACTAGACGAAATATTAAATAGAATAGGAGATGAATAATAAAAATGGAAAGAGAGAAGAAGATAACTAAAAAAGAAGTTAATGCTAAAAAAGATTATGTAGTTGTAAATCTTTATCATGAAAGATATTCAGCAGATTTAGATATTACAATTCATAAAAATTCATCAATAGTAGATATTTATAATTATTATAACTTTGATGAAAATTTTGATATTAATAAACTTGAAAGACAAGGGTATCACAGTATGGGATATGTGTATGATAAATGCGGACCTTGCAAACCTGATGATTATGCCTTAACTAAAAAAGAATGTAAGAGATTTAAAGGTTATCATATTGAAGCATTAACTATAGTTGAATTGGATAAATTTATTAAAGAAGAAAGTTTCTGTGCATTGATTATGAGTACTGAAAGTAAATATGGACTTGTAGACTACGCATTTACTCCAGTTGATATGCACTTGAATACTCATCCAATAGATAGGTTTGATTGTTATTTATATGATAAATATGAATGGTATAGAAAATTTAAACACTTCACTTGGGATATAAAATCAATTCCATTTAAAATAAAAAGAAAAATTAAAAAAAAAGGAGGTGAGTAGAGATGAGTAAAACAAACTTTGAAGACATGAGTGTGAAGAGCCAAAAAGCGACTCTTCTAATCATGCTGGAACTTATCAATCATCCTGACGAGTTAGCACGACTTGAAGACACTTATCTTAAATGGAACGGCCATCGTTGGATATTAAAAGACAAGTTGTCTAACTTAGTTACGGTACATGATAGAAAAGATATGCGAGTTGTACGCAAGTTGAAAAAGAAGGAGGTAAAGGAAGCCAGAATTTCGATCATGATCACAGCATTAGTTGGAGCGAGTTGTATCTTGGCAGGATGGATTGCTGCTATGTTAATCTTAAAAATTTAAGAAAAACATTGACTTTTTTAGTAATATATGCTATTATATATTCATAAAGACGAACACAAAATAGTCTTTAAAAAACTTGTGAACCATATTTATCTAACATAAGTAAATAGGTTTAGAAAGAAAGAGAGAGTGATTATTTATGTTAAACCAAGTAGTTATTGTAGGAAGAATTACAAAAGACCCTGAGTATGTAGAAGGTAGACCAACATTTATGACAATTGCAGTACCAAGAAGTTACAAGAATGAAAACGGAGAGTATGATACTGATTTTGTAAAATGTGTATTATGGAATGGTGTTGCACAAAATGTTGCCGAGTATTGTAAAAAAGGCGATTTAGTTGGTATTAAAGGTAGACTACAAACATCTAAATATGATGATAGTGAAGGTGTTACACATTATACACAAGATGTAGTTGCTGAAAAGGTAACATTCTTATCATCAAAATCAAAAGACGAAGAATAATTAGGGAAAGATAGAAAGAGGAAAAGAATTATGATTAAAAAATTAACTGAAATCGAAGCAAAAGAAATGATTAGAGAAGCAATAGATACTGCAAAGAGGGGTAAAATCCTTGATGCAATTCACGATAAATTTAAAGATGAAGAGATAGAAAGAGTTATGCAAATTGGAGATAGATTATTCCATTCAGGATATATACATGCAGCAATTGGAAGTTCTCAATTAGCACATAGAATGGTTATCACTAACTTAATGGCAAGTGGTGTTATACCTTATGAATTTTTAACTAAAGAATTTGAGTTAACTGATGAACACAAAGATATGATTGAAAATGAATTAAAAAGAATTATGATGAAGACCTTCGAAGATGGACTATCTAGTCCTAACGAAGAAGATTATGAATAATTTAAGGAGTGATTAAGATGGCTAAATTAGATATAACTCGTTTCAACTCGCTAGCCCGTACTGACATAAGTCCAGATACTATTTCTGGACTTTCTATCCGTCAAAAACAAATGCTAGCAATAAACATATCAAAAATTAAGAAACAACTTGATGCAATAGATAAATTAATACATGAAGAAGTGTTAGAATCACTTAATGGACTTAATGTCAACTTACCAAACGGTACTTTAACTTACCGTGAATCAGGATTAAGAGAGTTAGTTGACACGAGTTGCAAGGAGTATGCTGAATTTAAAGCAGATCATCATGTAACACAAGAAGTCCCAGCAACTTACGCTGCAACTTATAGAGAAGGATGGTGTGAATAATGACAATGAACGACAAGTTATATAACGAACTTTTAGATTACTGTGCTGGCGACTTAGACGAGTTAGAACGTACTCTCAACTATTTTAGAATAAGATTGGAATCAGATCGTGATGTGGATTTAGACAACTACATCGCTGACGAGTTAGAAGATATGTTAGATGAAGGAGATGAAGAATAATGTTAAAGTTTATTTATAAAGACAAAGAATATGAAGTATTAGCAAATAAGGTTGCATATGATGGATGTCATAAGATTTATTTGACTACAAGCGAGAAAGATGAATCTGAAGCCTGGGAGTATGGCTATCAGTTACGCGGAGTTGGAGAGTTACCTGAGATCTGGGAATCTACATGTCCACTTAGATTCGTACAATTCTGGGATGTTGAAAATTTAAAAGGAAACTTAATCCCTCAATGTGTTGATGCGAAGATAGAACGAGTTGGGGATGATGTGATAATATCCTTCGATCATGATCTAGATGAAGAATACGATTCTTGGATGGAAGAATGGATTGATGGGTTTATTAAGAATGGGGTGTTAGTTTATGCCTAAAAACAATTATATTAAAACTCATCGTAAGGAGTGGAATAAATATCAAAATGATTACAGAAAGTCCAACTACAAACAACTCAACATCGTCTTATCCCCTGATGTGATCGATCCCTTCAGGGAGAAGTTGAAACGAGATGGGATTACTGTAACTGAATTTATTAGAACTTCAATAGAAGCATACATGAAAGAAGGTAAATAGATGAAAGACTGGACTGGAACATCTGCTTCTGCATTTAAAATGCTAGGTGCGAGCAATCACACTAACGATGAACGTGAAGAAAATGATTATTATGCAACTGACCCAACTGCCATTGATGACTTACTACGAGTTGAGACCATCTCCAAACGCATCTGGGAACCAGCCTGCGGAGAAGGCCATCTGGCCAAACGTCTAACTGAGTTAGGATATGATGTAACTGCTACGGATTTAATTGATCGCGGTTACGGCAAAGGAGGAAGAAACTTCTTAGAAGTTAGAGGTTGGAACCCTGATGAATCTTATTTTCCAGGGGATATAATCACAAATCCTCCTTATAAGTATTGCACTGACTTTATCCTTAAGTCACTCGAACTCGTTAAAGAGGGACATAAAGTATGCATGTTCTTAAAATTACAAACGTTAGAAGGACAAGAAAGATACAATAGAATATACAAAGATAACCCACCTAAGACTATTTACGTCTATTCTAAACGTAAACAATGTGGTAAAAACGGTAATTTTACTGGTTCTAGTGCTGTTTGCTACGCTTGGTTCGTGTGGGAAAAAGGATTTAAAGGGGATACAACTGTTAAGTGGATTTAAAAAGTATTGACTTTTGTTACAATATATACTATAATTAATATTGAAAGGAAAGTGATTTATTATGAGCACATCATTAGATTCAGTTCCAACTCCGGACTACTCATATATTACTGATAGTTCAGTACTAACAGGCATTGGAATTGGGATTGGATTAATCATAACACTAACACTACTAGTACGTGGTGTACTTAGATGGCCAAAAGGTCAGGCATACAAGGGTGTAATTGCTATTATTCTTGGTATTTATATGGGTATGGTTAGTGATTTTGGTAAACGAGTTAAGAAATTTGGTGAGAAGAATGATGATTAGTATATTTTTGATTAAAGTTGTTATAATATTAATAATTTTAACAATTTTAGTACATTATCCAGTCATAAGTTGCTTATTATTGTTTGTTTTCTCTCCAAAAATAACAATATTTCCGCTTGTTTTTTACATTATTATTGTGTATGTTATTAGGGTTGGTGTTACCAAGAATTGAGGTAAAAGTATTGACTTTTGCCTTTTTTTGTGGTGTTTGCACTTGTTCCAATTCTTGTACACAACACCACCTATTTTTATCGTTTTTCGATATGGTTGGTGTTAACAACGTATACATCAAAATTATCGTTTTTCGATAAATCTTCCAAAAACCCATTGACTTTTGCCGAATTTGAAAATGATTTTCAATTTCACTTTTCAAAAGTTTGAACCCACTTTTTAACACCCTTTTCCAACACCACCTCCAACACTCTTCACACACCATTTCTATCTTTTTTGGTCACTTTTCTACACTCTTAACTACACCAATTTTCCTTCTAACCCTACGGTTTTACGTTATTTCTCTATTTTAGTGTATACGTTAACAATATAATTAAAAATAAATTATTAAAAATATATATTATTACATTAATTATACATATTATATTTATATATATATCTTTTCCGTATTTATTGACTACACTCTATTTTTATCGTTTTTCGATAATTTTCTTACAAAATCAGTCATCCTACCTACTAGTTTCCGTTTTTCTATTCGCTCGAGAGGAGGCTCGCTTAGTTTTGTTTTTATAATTCGAAAAACTCTGATCGTCTTTGTTTATGTACAATCATTCGCACTACTGCTCTACAACTCTACCATCCATCGCATATGTTTGCTTGCAATCATTCGTTCTACCCACTTGACAACATAATGCTCTTATGTTATTGTGTATATATCAGCAATGATTAGAGAGGAAGGTGAAAGAAAACATGTTTAAAATAATCAATGCAAATTGTGAGATTCCGAGTGAAGAAGTTATGAAATTGAAGTTAACATCACGTGGGCAAATGATTGATAAATCAGTAGCGGAGAATTACAAGATAATAATTCGTAATGATGAAAACATACAATTGCAACTTAAATACAACGAGTTAAGTCATATCATTGAATGCAATAATATCGACATTACGGATGCCGATGAGGCGGATATCATCGCGTACATAAGTGGCAAGTATGGTCTTACGAATGATAAGTTAATACTTCAACAACTTAATAAGAATAATATTAAGCATTATCATCCTATTCTTGATGTGTTGTATGAACGTGCGGAAAAGTACAATTATGATTTGAAATTATTATTAGAGGAAAATGATGGAAAGTCATATATCGATTCATTCTTAGAGAAATTCGGTCGTACATGTGATAAAGATGATAGCGAAGATATGAAGATTTATTCACGTGAAGTATCACGTATGATATTTTATGGTGGAATTACGCGTCTTTTGGAACCTGGTTGTAAATTCGATTATGTACCTATATTTTCAAGTGTTGCGGTTCAAGGTAATGGTAAATCAAGTTTAGTTCGTTTCTTAGCGGTTAATGATAAGTATTCGAATGATTTATCGAGTATTGATAATAAGGATTCACGTCTTGGTGTTATGGGTATGTTCGTTTGTGAGTTATCAGAGTTGAAAGCATTTAAGGGTAAAGATAATGAAACGATTAAGGCGTTTATTACGTGTGCGACGGATAAGTATCGTAAACCTTATGATAGAAACGTTTCGCAAATACCTCGTACTTGTATTTTAATCGGTACGACGAATAAGCAAGAGTTCTTAACGGATTTTACGGGTAATCGTAGATTCTTACCTATTAGATTTCATACAACGCCGGATGATGGTGTACGTATCGTATCTCATGAAAAAGAAGTTCGTGAATATATTTTAAAAGCATATGTAGAAGCACTTATTTTATATAAGCAAGGTGAAACTTATATTCATATACCTGAAAAATATAATTATATTATCGAGCAAGTTAAAAATGAATTTAATGTCGATGATAGTGATTCGGGCGATATTATAGATTATGTTAATGATCATAATAATCCTAAGCGTCAATGTGGATATGCGATATCAGCACTTGAGATTTATTGCAATGTAATGCATGGTCGTAGAGAAGATTATCGTAAAGATATGCGTGCACATGATATTATTAGTACAATTATGGATACGAACGACGACTTTATACGTTATAAAGGCGGTAGTGGTAAACTTAGATTTAATAAGAAAATATCAGTTAATGGTGTATCTTGTGGTTCTTTTGGTACGCAACGTTGTTGGGTGCTTAAAGATGCAGTCGATAAAAACGGTGATATTAAAGAAGAAATAATGCGTAAAAATTAATATTGACAATAATTGTTCTTATGTTATAATTAAATTGTGCGTATGATGTATGGCTTCTTGGTTAGCCTTAAATTATTGAGGGTCGCTTGACGGCGACCTAGAGCGGATGTCGATTCACTTACTTTCTAGTCTAATCGAAAATAATTTTATTCTTGTAGATGTCCGTTCTAGGGCACTGTTGAGTGCCATTGGTTGTTCTTGTGACAACCACCTTCATAATTATAGTGGTTGCTATTTTTAGCAATCGCTTTTTTTTTTGAAATTTATTGTTGACTTTAATAATAATGTTTGTTATTATGTTGTTATGCGTCACATTTATATCGTATCCTTGTAAAAAATTTGTGAGTGGCGTATGTAGAAATATACTATAATAATATGAAATCGTGATTGTTTATTTAAAAGTATCACAACTCCTTTCTAAAATGTGCATTGAAAAATGTGCATTTTTTATTTGTGAGTTTTAAGACACTTTTAATTGCTTATGCTATAACATATAAACTTATTATGAAACAACGCTTAAAACGCTTAAAAATACCCTTATACGACGTTTTATAATAAGCATGTATAAATTCTTATAGAATTTTAGATTTTATAATATTTTTTGATTTTATTATTGACTATGTAATAATAATATGTTATTGTAATATTGCAAAAAGAAAGGAGAGAAAATGAGACAAGAAGATATTGTTATTGAGACATATGCAAAACATAATTTAAAAGTGTTTCCCGTTGAACCTAATGGTAAACATCCACTTGCGAAAGTTAGTTGGAAAATAGTAGCATCTGATAATAAATATGATATTAAAGATTGGTTTAATCAGGTGCCTAATATAAATATAGGTTTACCGGCGAACTTAAATAATTTGTTTATAATCGATATCGATAATCATAATGGTTGTGATGGAATTGCGGAATTTAAAAAGTTATTAGATAGCATTGGTATTAAAAAGATAGATACTTTAAAACAAGTTACACCTAGTAACGGTTTACATCTTATTTTTAAATCGGATGAAGACTTGCGAAAAGTTAAAAATGCAGCAAATTTTTTTAAAGTAATTGGTTATAATAACTTAGATATTCGTAGTGAAGGTTATATCGTATGTTATCCGTCAATTAGAGATGGTAAAAGTTATAAGTTGTTAGGTTCGATTGAAGATATTAAAGAGATGCCGAAACAATTAAAAGATTTAATTTTATCAATTAATAATCAATCAAAGAATGAAGATTATGAGATTGATGAAAACGATTTCTATATCGAAGGTAAAGTTATTAATAAAGGTTCTAGAGATCAAACTATGTTTATGTATATAAATGAGTTATACAATCATAAACGTTTGAATATCGATGAAATTAGATTGCTTGCGAGTGCATTTAATCGTAGATGTTTTAATCCACCATTAAATCAGCATGTAGTCGACGATAAGATTGCAAGAATATGCAAGAAAAAAAGAAGAAAAAGAATAGAAATTTTATTAGATGAGGAGGAATAATTATAATGAAAAATATATTTAAAAAAGGAGAAGATGAAATGAATAAGGAACTGAAAGATTTATTACACATGATGGGAGATTTAACATATGAAATGTTTGAAGAAGCAAGTAAGGAAGCGTTTTCAATCTCTTGTGTAAGAGAAAATGATGGTGATAATAATATTAATTTACAAGTAAAAGGTGATGGTTTAGCAATTTTACTTGGTTTAGTAGGTATGGAACAACAAATCTTAAAGTGTTTAGGTTGTGACGAAGATACTTTTGAATTCATTAAATCATGTGTTGGAACTAAGAAGGTGAATGAGTAATGGATGAAAGACTTCTAGATGTTGAAAACAAGTTAGATAGTTATCAATTAGATTATAATTGGAATAATTCAATCTTACCAGGCACACTTGTATGTGCAAAATACAAAACATTTGATGGTAAAGATGCTGTTGGTATATTTTGTGTAATTTATGACGAACAATTAGATGGCAACGTAGAAGGTGAAAAGAATGTAACCGCACTTAAAGTTACAAGTCAGTTATCAAGCATGAGTTTATATTCAGTAATAGCACAAACTGCAAAGAACCCATTCTTAAAAATGGATTGTATGATAAATTGCAGTAAACTTCACACTTTACATAAAAGACTTGAGATATATAAGTTAATTGGTCAACTTGATTCTCGTACATATGCAAGAGTTGTTAAGACATACGCGAAGTTTTCATCAAATATTACAAAGCAATTATTAGATAGGATTTAATATGTTAGCGGAGAATTCTTTATTATTATCTTTATCACAAGGTTTTATTGAGTTGAAACAACTTAGTGTTGGTGAATGTGTAATGGCATCTGATGGTAATTGGCATAAGATCATGAAGTTAGAACCAGTTAGAGATGCATATGCAAATAAACTTATTAAATTTACGACCGGTGATACTATTTTGGTAAACGACAATAATACACTTGATATTGTACTAGCACCAAATATGTCATCACCTGTTGAAATAAAAAAGATGAGTGAAGATAGTGTTCAACATTATCTCGTTGATATTTTTAAAGGTTATGGTACATTGAGTGAAAAAGTAGTATCAGGTAGGAAATATGATGACTTGTATGATTTAGGATATAGACATAAACTTCCTAAGGATGCTCATAAATTATCACTTATTGAAAGACGTAATATATTAGCAGGTATAGTAGATAGTTATAATTGCACAATATATAATGGAGAATTTGCGAAATTAGTTATACCAGCACGCGAAAGAGTTGATGGTTTCATTGAAAATGTTATATCTTTAATTGTATCACTTGGATTTAGAGTGGAAATTTTAAAACATAACACTTATTTAGCACTTAAAATTTATAAGACTAATGGGTTGATATTTTTACCAACCCGTGTTTTACAAAACCAATTGTTTGTAATTGACTATAAAAATAGTTACAACAAGATAATTGATTTGCGAGATTGGATATTAACTCCTATGTATGAGTTAGAGTTAGATAGCGGTGCCTGTCCAGTTGTTGGACATGGCATGATAAAAATTGGTACAAAAAAGGAGGAAGAATAATCTTCCTCTGAGACAAAAAAGAAAAGAATTAAGATTTGGGAATATTCATTCCCATCTTGAATATAAAACAAATAATTAAATAAGTCAAAAGGAGGAAGAATTAATGGATAAAAAGAAATTAACAGATTATCATAATACATACTATCATGAAAATAAAAAAGAATTAGGTGAATATCTTAAAAATTGGCGAGCAGCAAACAAAGATAGAGTTCGTGAAATCAATAAGAAATCACGTATGAAAAGAAAAAACGAATTAAAGAATTGTGAGAAAGCAATATTTGCTATTAAAGATATATGTGATGATGCATCAATTAGTATAAATGAAGCATATAATAAAATCATGGAGATAGTCGATGATGTTACAAGTAGGAGCGTGAAGTAATATGAAAAAGTTTACGTTAATTGATAAAAATACGAATAAAGTATTTGTTAAAGATGTTGGGCTTTATGAATTAAGTCGTGCATTAAATCGTAGTGTATCTAGTGTTTGCGGTACAATATGGAGAATCGAAAAAGGAAAACTTAAATCAATAAGAAATTATGACGGTGATTATTTCACTTTAGTAATAGATTATAAATAGTTAGAAAGAAGGTGGATCATGAGTAAAACAAATAATAAAATCATCAGTGTACAAGAAATTGTATTCGATGAATTAAAGAGATTAAGTGATGATGACATAATGAATGGTGAGGGTGCAAGAAGTGAAATTGCAAGAAGTAACGTTATTTCAAATAACGCTCAAACATTCATTAAAGTGGTTAACTTATCTTTAAGAATTAAAGAGTTAGCAAAAAGAAACGAAACTCAAGAAAAGAAATTACTTCAAGAGTTAGACATTGTTGACGAGGATTAATATGAGAAGAAAGATAACCAGTGAATTTATAGACTATTTGGTGGAGTTCGCCAAGGATAAAACAATTGACGAACTCTTGCCTATCGTCAACGAACGTTTTAACGAAACATATTCTAAAAAGGAATTGCAAGGTTTTCTTATCAAGCATAAGATACCTTATAAGTATACACTTAAGTCTAGGTCACATCCTAATCGTGAAGAGTATCCAATAGGTGCTGAATATAAAAGACCTGATGGGATGGTGTTAGTTAAGATTGGAAAACATAAATGGGTATATAAACAAAGATACATTTATGAACAACATCATAAAGTTAAGTTAAAACCCAACGAACATGTTATTTTCTTAGACCAAGACAAAACAAACTATAGTATAGATAATCTAAAAGTCGTTACAGCAAGACATAGTGGTACGTATGCAACATTCAAACGTAATCATGGTATTGAATTTAATGATAAACAATATGTAGAGTTGGAACTAGCCGTAAGTAGTCTTATGATGAAGACGAAGGATTGCAAAAAGGAGTATAAATTTTATTAAAAAGTATTGACTTTTAATATTTTTTATGATAATATTTAATTAACAATTTAATTATAGGGAGGTAAAAATGAAAACATTAAATCCAAATATATTAAACGAAGGTAACCAAATGGAAGTATTAAAAGATAACAATGATATGATGAAGGTTATTGTTCGTTGTAATAATTGTGGTAAACCTACAGAGTATGGAAACACAAGAATGTGTAGCGGTTTTGTTGGTTGCGACAATAAGATCATAGTTGATGGTAAGGAAGTTGAATGTTATTTTGACGACTTAATGCCAAGAATAATGGAATATAAAGACAATCAATATGAAAGATATATGAAAGGTAAAGTATATCGTTGGAGAGACGGGAATACTGAATATTATGGTGGTAAATAATGAACAAATTTATTGCTTAAAGGGAGAATAGATATGTGGTTAGAAATAAAATCATTTCTTGATGTGATATGGTATATAGTCAGTTTTATTATATTAGTTATATTTATATTTATAGCATTGAAAGGAGAATAGCATGCATAAAATAATAAACGAAATGACATATCAATCTACTAGAAAAGTAGAATTATTATATGATGGCGAGCATAAAGGATTTTCATACTTTATACTTAGTTTAGGAACACATCCAACCGCTTATGTTAGAATACCAAGATCTCATAAGTTATATGGAAAAAAGTACGACGACATCGATATAGATGTACATGGAGGATTGACATATAGTTCGAATGATTTAATGGATATTGAAACTGATGATTGGTTTATAGGTTGGGATTACGCACACGTGGGCGATTATGCTGGTTATGATGAAAGTTTACCTGAATTTATGCGTTCTAATAATGACAAAAAGTGGACAGTTGAGGAGATTATAAAAGATTGTGAAAGTGTGATTGACCAAGTAATTAATATGTAAAAGTTAGGTTGGGTGTAATTATGGGTTTAATACAATATAAGATTGGTGATAAGTTTGAGCAAGAAGTTGCAACTGAGTATGCAAAGAGAGGTTATTTCGTGTATAAATTGCCTACAGGCATAAATGGTACTGTATTCGATTTTATTATGGTACGCAATAATACCGCATTGTTTATTGAATGTAAACATGTAAAGGGTAGCAAGTTAAGACCATCTTGTGGGTTACTTAAAAAGAAAGATGAGTTAGACCATTTCTGTCATGTATCAGGAAGCGAAGTTATGATCTTGATACGTTCTGACGAGTTGGGAGGAGTTTATACAATCACTTGGACACGAGCAAGAGAATTATTTTCATCAATTGGTTATATTGATATTGCACAAGATTGTACCAAAGTTAATTTTTAATAAAAATTGATGTTAGGTACTTCCATTTTGTCACGATATATGTTATTATAATACATGTAATAGGGAGGATGTTGAATGATAAAAGTTAATGACAGGGAACTGAATAAGTTAATTAAGTTGCTTGGGTTATATAGAGTTAAGGAATTATACTTTGAAAATAAATTAGCACTTACATCTAAGCAAGTGGATTATATATGTTCTTTAAAGGAGAATTAAGATGAAAACAATACCAGATTCGTATGTAAGAGATTTGTGTATGACTTCAATGACTATGCGTAATGCAATACCACTTAATTTTAATAACAATTATGACAATTGTGTTGAGTTACGAAAGTTACAAGACCACACATATAAAAAGTTTTTATTTATGAAAAAACTTAAACAAACTATAGAAAAGAAAGAAGGAATTAATAATGAAAAAGAAAAGAACAATAGAAAGTAGATTACAAAGTCTTGAAGATAGACTAACAAATTTAGAGAAACGTCTTCAACCAGTTCATGATAAAACTGAAGATGTAAAGGTTGATGATACTAATAACGTATCAAAAGAAGTTGATAATCTATATCAAGAATTTGAAAAAGACAATTATTCTGATACTGCACGTTTAATTAGAGAAATAGAACATGAAATCGA
>AUXO011516208.1_pt1 | contig 17301 bp, 14 predicted proteins | sample 768731 | NCBI WGS metagenome assembly AUXO01 (sample SAMN02715735, study PRJNA202380) | gut metagenome | biome: sheep rumen | host: Ovis aries | place: New Zealand: Palmerston North
AGTGAAATAATTACCACCCCATTTACTTTTGTTAGTACTACCAACTCCATTATTAGATGTGGAATGATTCCAGTATTCTGCGATATCAACGATAAAGATTACACAATTGATGTTACTAAGATAGAAGCATTAATAACAAAGAAAACAGTAGCAATTATGCCTGTGCATGTTTACGGCAATATTTGTGATGTTGAAGCAATTGAAAGAATTGCTAAGAAACATCATTTAAAAGTGATATATGACGCCGCTCATGCTTTTGGAGTTAGATATAAAGGTAGAGGTATAGCAAGTTATGGAGATATCTCTATGTTTAGTTTTCATGCGACAAAAGTGTTCCACACCATAGAAGGTGGATGCTTATGTTTTAATGATGATTCTATGAAATTGCCTTTAGAGCAGCAGAAAGACTTTGGAATCGTGGATGCTGAACACTGTGATTACGCAGGTGGTAACGCTAAAATGAATGAATTCCAAGCTTCTATGGGCTTATGCAATTTAAGACATATTGACGAATATATCTCTTCTCGTAAAAAAGCTGTTGAGCAATATCAAAAAAGATTATCTGGAATTAAAGGTATTAAATTATTAAAACTACAGGAAGACGTTTCATCTAATTATGCTTATTTGCCTGTCGTTTTTGACAGTTATAGAAAGAATAGAGATGAGATTAAAGATGAACTCGCAAAACACGATATTGGAGCAAGAAAATACTTCTATCCAATAACTAACGAGTATTCTTATTCAAAAGGCAAATATAAAGGAGATACACCAGTTGCAGAGTCTATTTCTAAAAAAGTATTAACCTTGCCTTTATATTCTGATTTATCAATCGAAGAAGTTAATTTAATATGTGACATTATTTTAAAATAATATGAGTGTGATTAGTAAAATTCGTTATCATTCAAAATTAAAAAAGTATTTCAAAAAAGTTGAATGCTTTTTAGATGACGGATATTACGTTGCAAACGATAAAGAAATAAAACAAATTAACAAAAAAGACATTTCGTTTTATCGTCGTTTTAAAGTTTCTTCTAACAATAACAAATTAGCGAATTACACATCTGGCAGTTTGTTTTTTACAAAATATAAAGCAGGTTTATTAACTGATGATAAAGCTTTTTATTTTATAAATAGCAAAGATAGATATGAATTATACAAAACAAATTATACGCGCTATATCGACAGGCTTGTTTATCCATGTATAAGCTTAGAATTTGTTGACGATAAAATGCTAGTTATTGCCCCAATCGTAAAAGGGTTATTGATTAAAGATTGTTCTCGATTTGGAATCTTTTTAGATAAGTTATTTGAATTTGCAAGTAAATCTCGATACGAATATAAAGACACTGTTGAGAGTGATATAAAACTTCCGTGGTATGTTCAACATGGTGACTGCAAAAACGCAAACATCATATGGAATAAAGATAATAATGAATTCACGATGATTGATTTAGAGGCAATCGATATATACCCACCTTTGTATGATGTTTTTTATTATCTGTTTATTACCAAAAAGGAAGAATCAATTTCTATATTAAATAGTAATGAATTCAACAAAAAAGTTAGAGGCTTTTATTCTGGGTTAATGAAAGATGTTCCGAATAACATTCTAGATATTACTTTAGCAAATTATGCCTACTACACTTCATCTAATGTTAGCAAGGGTGTTGAATTATACGAGTACGAATTTTATTTGTTTTGGAGACACTTCGATTCTTTTGATAAATACCCATTGACTCAAAAAGTATTGAAGGAATATGAAAACAAACTTAAGGAATACAATATTAAATGATGAATGTCGATGAGATTATTAAAAACAAAAATTTAAAACCTGTTGCTGAAGCATTAAATTCTTCTAAAGAGATTATGGTCAGTGTTTTCTGTTTAACTTATAACCAAGAAAAATATATCAAAGGTGCTTTAGATTCTTTTTTAAGTCAACTTGTTGATTTTAATGTTGAAATAGTAGTCCATGATGATGCTTCCACCGATAATACTCAAAATATTTTGAAGGAATATTCAAAAAAATATCCAAATGTTGTTAAGGTATTCTTCGAGAAAGAAAATCAATATTCTAAAGTTGGAGACACGATAGAGATAGAAAAAATTCATATTAAAAATGCTAGTGGTAAATATATTGCATCTTGTGAGGGAGACGATTATTGGATCGATCCATATAAATTGCTTTTGCAAGTTAACGCACTTGAAAATAATCCAACTTGTTATTTTTCCACCCATAGAGTGTCGATTAATAATCTACTAGAACCGAATAAAAAAGAAATTCTCCCAAACTTTAAAAGAGAAACAGGAATCATTCCTCAAAAAGAGTTTGTGGATATGGTCAACAATGATTATCCGTTCCAAACTAGTTGTTATTTTATGAAAAAAGAGTTCTACGAAAGATTTCTTTTAGATAAACCATTATATTCACAGATAATGCCTACATCAGATGAGGCGGTTATGTATTATTTCGGGAACATTGGCGATGTATTTTTTATTGATAGAGTTATGTCTTGCTGGAGAAAATTTACCGAGAATAGCTGGAATGTCACTAATCTTATAAACGCAGATTCCAAAGCACAAAATGAACGTAGAAGAAAATTCGCTAGAGGGATAATGGAATATTATCATTATAGCGGTGAAAGATTTCCTTCTTGTATTGAAAGAGCAAATCGCTTGATGATTACTACCTATTTATCAGAAGGAAACTTAGAAGGCTTATTTGAGAATAAAAGCATGAGAAAGACCCTTAAACGTCAAGGACGTATAAGGTTTTATAAGTTAAAATTCAAATCGATTTTAAAAGGTAAGATAAGCAAATGATTTTTGATGAGTTAATGGATTCATACCGTAATGATGATAATTATGTCATAAAGAAATCTAATCAAGGTTCTAATATTTGCTATGTTTTCTTTTCGTCGCACGGATTATACAAAGAAAACAACAATATTGATGTCTTAAAAAAAGTTCACGACACAAATAGATATGAGTGGTTATCTATATTTGAAAATCAAAAAATTTCGAACAATTGCAAAAAAGCAATATTTGTCAGAGACATTAAAAAAATCTTTTACATAGAAGGAATAAATAAAAGAATTGATTCGTTAGAGAAGCTGGCGCTGTTTTTGAAAACGGAAACAGAAGGTATGGACGTATATTTGGTCGGATCATCTGCCGGAGGATATGCAGCCTATGTTGTTAGTGGTTTTTTGAATAATGTAAAAAGAATATATTCCTTTGGCGGAGTTGTAGATTTGAATGAGCACACAACATATTTAGAATATTTAAAGACACATAAAAATAGAAACGTAGTAGAGGTTGTTAATTCCATAAATCAAAATGCATTCATCATTCATTTTTGTGGGTCTCAAAACATAGAAAGCATAAATGGAATTAATATAATCCAAAAGTTAATTTCTGATGACAGAATTGCTATTGTTCCATTAAAATCCATCGAACATGCTCCAAGACCAACCGGAAGAGATATAATAAAATTGTTAGCATGCAGCGACAAACATTTACTTAAAATTAAGAGAAAGACGAATGGTAAAAAAGAGATTAGCAATTTTAGTTTTTCTACTATCAATATTGGATTTTTAAGGGCTATTCTGCATAAAATCTTTTAATAAATTATGAGAAAAAAAATTAAACATTTATTTGGCGGAATCAAAGGAGCGTTTATAGTTATATTCGCATTTTTACTTTTTCCTTTTGCCCGCTTATTCTTATGGTATAAAAAAATATGGATAGTGTCTGAACACGGCTATGAAGCAAGAGATAATGGATATTCATTTTTTAAATATATGAGAAGAGATCATCCAGAAGTTAATTGTTATTACGCAATAGATTTCAAGTCTTCTGATTATCCAAAAATCAAAGAATTAGGTAACGCAATAAAATTCGGGTCATTTAAACATTTTGCGTATTGGTGTGCTGCTAGATATATCATCAGTTCCAAGACACAAGGGTTTTGCCCAAGTTACTATCTAACTTTGCTAAGGGAAAAAATACATCTCTGGGGAAAATATGTTTTCTTGCAGCACGGCATTACAAAAGATGATCAGAAATTCTTATACAAGAAACCTTCTAAAATAGACTTATTTATTTGTGGCGCTAAACCCGAATATGACGATATCAAAGCGCATTATGGGTACAAAGAAAACGAAGTTGCTTATACTGGCTTTGCTAGATTTGATGATTATTTTGGATTAACTCCTAAAAACCAAATATTAGTTATGCCAACTTGGAGAAGATATGCAGAGAATGTGAAATTCGAAGATACAGAATATTTTAAAACCTGGTATAGCTTTATTAATTCAGAAGAGCTTAACACAATTTTAAAAAATAGTGGAGTGATGTTATATTTCTACATGCATCCTCAATTTAAACAATACTCACACCTTTTTAAAACAAATTGTTCAAATATCAAGGTTATTCCTTTTGAAAATAATGATCTTCAAGTACTTATTCGTGAATCACAATTATTTATAACAGACTTTTCAAGTTTGGCTTTTGATTTTGGTTATATGAAAAGACCTGTCATCTATTATCAATATGATGAAGAAGAATATTTTAAAGGCCATTATATAAAAGGGTATTTTGATTATCGTAGAGATGGTTTTGGACCAGTATTAGTGGGCTTTAATGATGTCTTGGAACAAATTAGAATTATTATTAATAACAAGTTTAAAAACGAAGAGAAATACCTAAAGAACCAAAAAATGTTTTTCCCAGTATGGGATAATAAAAATTCTGAACGTATCTACAATCGTTTAATAAAAAAGTAATTATTAGAAAAACTAGGAATAAAGTTTTTTAATTGTATTTATAAAGTTTTCTTTAGAAAATCTATCCACATTAGATGGATTTTTTCTTTCATTATTATGTTTATTATAATAATCAATGATTGATTTGCTCCAAAGTTCTGGATTTAACTCTAGAAAATCAGCATTCCCCATATCAGCGTCATTTGGAATTTCTTTGTTTGCAAAACAGTGAATGCCGCTTGCCTGTGACTCAATTAAGATCAATCCAAAACTTTCCATAGTGGATGGATATAAAATGTATGATGTGCGTTTATTTAATTCAATTCGATCTGTAGATGTACCTAATATTGATACATTCGATTCTAGTTTGTTGTCTTTGATATATAAATTCATTTTTTCTAGATATCCATCATCCATTTCTTTTCCAACAATATTTAAATGAACATTAGGAATTTCTTCTTTAATACAATTTATCACTTCAAGTGAGAATAATTGATTTTTTCTTTTAGAAAAAGTCCCAATTTGAGTTAACTCTAAATTGTTATGGACACATTCGGTTATTTGCCCAAATTTTTGTTCGTCATAGATGTTATAAACAACCACACCTTTATTTTTATAATCGTTTAATTGTAATGATTTTTGGCTTACAAAAGCGATATGTGATGCTTGTCTTATGGCTTTTTTACTATAACAATCTAGCAATTTTCGGTTTAAATGTTTCTTTAGCTTATATGCACTTGCGGCAGAACAAATGTGTATAATCCTGTTTTTAATTCCTGCTTTTTTAGCTTCTTTAATAAACGGATAAGAGAAATCTTCTTGGAATGAATGAATAGTGGTGTATTCATTTAGTTTTATATTGTCTTTTATAAACTTTTTGACACTTTTGTAATATGAAAACTTTATCCATATTAACTTTTTTAAAAAGTTATCCGGTTTATTAAAATTATATCTAAAAACTTTCCCTCCATAAGACAGGAACTCTTTTTCGAAATACATATCGTTATCTTTAAATACCACAATATCAAATTGATATTTTGTAGATAATAGTCTAACAATAGACATGAAAACTACTGGCACGCCAGATAATGACATGTTTGAATCAGCGATGAGCAATATTTTTTTCATTTCTCTAATAATACCATAGTTTTATAATTTCAAAATGCAGTTTTGTGTAATATAAATTCACAAAGATATAAAAATGAAAGATTTAAAAATCATTTTAAACATATTCATAATAATATAAGATATTACAAAGCAGGTTACGCTATGAATATTTAACCGCTAAAAATATGTTTAAAGATAAGGTCTCAAAAGCAAAAAAATGGTTTACTAATCGTTTCAAGAAAAAGGAAACATTGATTTCTTGTCTTATTTCTGTTGTTGCTTTCTCTTTGGTTTTTGTGGCAGGAGTCTTATCTAATGAAACAAAGGACGAAAAATGTGCAGATTATTATTCTCAAATAGCTATGAGCCACACTATTGGCGGAGGAGATAAAAATCTTGCTGGCTTGCTTGTTGAACCAAAAGCTGATAGCGGTGCTTCAATGGCGTATGATACTCAAACAGAGATAAATAATATTTGGGGTGCCTTTAAAGGTGAAAACGCTTCGTTCGCACCGGTTATCAACGCAAACAAAGAAGTTGATATTCGTTTTGTTGGTGAAGATGGGGAAAAATATTCAACTAACAATCTTTCTATTTTGTATTCATCCGTTGGAGACGCAACGGAGATTTATCACACAAAAAAAATTATAGACCAAGAAACAAAGGAAGAGAAAATCGTTCCTGTTGATTTTAAATTTCAGTGTTCGCCACTTGCTACAATGTTCCCGTCTGCAAGAAGTGGACCTCAATCTCAGATTTATGTCTACATTTCACAAAAGCAAGCAGAAAACAAACTTAAAGCAGATGAAATTGATATTACTGAAGATTCTTTGCGCTCTCTTTTAAATAAAACTGTTGACATCGACTTTAATGGCGAAGTTAGAACTTGTATAATTCACAATATTTATTTAGATAATTTTAAACACGAATATAAATTCCCAAATATCGATAAAAAATACAACTATTATTACGGCACTGATGTTGGGACTATTTTAGGGGATTATATATTTATTTCTACCTACGCTCTTCAATCCGGTGTGTTCCCTAAAGATCTTGTTAAACAAGGCATGTATTTTATGAGTGAGTATTCATATAGAAATAGATTTTATCTAGAATACGCCAGAGATTGTTATTCGCCAACTAACTATTTGTTCAAATATGCTACATCAAACTTGAAAGAAGGATTTAGTCCTAATGAAAGTATTCTTCAAACAGCTATTAAGGCAGGTGGCAGCAGTGTTGGTTGTGCTCTTCTAACTACTCTTTTGTCTTTGATGTTTGTTGCCAACTTAGTGTTTGTATTTTTATTTAAACTATACATGTCACCATTATCTATTGTTTTAATGGGTGTCTCATCTATATTACCTTATTTGTTGTTTAGATTAATTTTTGCAATAACTAAAAATGTATCTATTTTTTCATCATATTCAACGATTTTGAATATGGTCTTTTTAATCATTCTCTCAATTTATGTTTTTGTTATAGTTCTCTTTTCTAAAGCTTTAAGAAAAAAGGAGGGTACCAATGTTCAATAGATTGATATCATCCCTAAAAAATAGCGATAGAGCACATAAGATTATCAATATTGCACTTTTAGCTTGTCTGGTATTATATATATTTTCTATTCCAGCATTTTCCGCTAGACCAAAGTGGAACTACGTTTCTTATTTTTTAATGGCCCTTTGTGCTGCTGCAACAATCGTTGAGTATGTTTTGTATGAGAAATTTTTCTTTGATAGAAGATTATTGATATTTGTTGTCTTCGTATTGGAGGCTCTAATAGGTACCGTCATATTCTCGCACGACTTTAGACATTGGTTAACCATTATATTGGTGGTTTTATCATTAGTGATTTTCTATTACGCATTTAGTGCAATAAAAGACAAAAGATTGATATATCAAGTTATCGCTTTTGCTTTCCTTGCGTTTGGTGCATATTTTGCAATTGTTTATTATAAAAGAGTTTTAACTTTTAGAATTTCTGGAGAATCTCTTGGAACTTATTTTGACAACGTAAACGCTGTCGGAACTTATTTCTCTATTGGTTCAGTATTATTCTTATATCTTGCATTGTTCAACAAGAAAAAACTCGAATACTTATATATAATTCCAGCATTAGCTATGCTATATCTTGGCATATTTACTGGTAGTAGGCATTTCCTAATCACAACATTTGTTGCAGCGTTTGTGGCTATATTCCTGAGTATTAAAAAACGAAAGTGGATAGCGTTAATAGTGTTAGGTGCAGCGATTGGGTTGTTCTTTATTATTATTCAAATACCAGCTTTAGCAGATTTTAGGGAAAGAATTAATCGTGCAATTACCACATTGTTCGGAATTGGAAATGCAAAAATCGACCCATCTGTCGTTCAAAGAACATTATGGCCTAGATATGGTTTTAACTTAGGAAGCAAAGAATTATTGTTTGGGTATGGAGTAGAAGGATTCTCCATCTATTCTGGAATCGGAACCTATGCGCATAATAACTATGCTGAAGTTATGTGCAATTTTGGTATTCTTGGTTTAGTTATATTTTATTCAGCGGTTTTATATCCATTCTTCCTTGCTATTAGAAGTAAAGATAAAACTAAATACATAGTTATAATCATTATCGCGTTCTATTTGGTAAAAGGATTCTTCGGTGTCTACTATTCATCTAAAGATGCTTATATGATGCTCGCATTATGTTTCTGCCTAGTTAAAGATATTCATCTAGGCGACTTTAAGGAATTCAATATCAAACTCAAACACGAAAACACTATTAACAGTCATTTTGAGGTATCAATCTAATGAAAATAGTTTTTACAATTCAACATCTTGGCTCTGGTGGCGCTGAAAAAGTTGCTTCTCTTGTTTGTAATTATCTAGCAAGAGAAGGAAATGATGTAACTATTATTTTGACATCGTATTATTTACTTGGCGTTTACTATGAATTAGAAAAAAACATTAAAGTTATATCATTATATGACCATTTGAATGCAGGTAGTTCAAAAATCAAAAAAGCCAAAGTTTTAAAGACAATAATTAGTGAGATTAATCCGGATGTTGTCGTTTCTTTTTTGTCGCATGTTATCGCTCTGACCTATTCATCTATTAAACATCTAAAAACAAAATTTGTTGTCAGTGAAAGAAACGATCCTAGCAGCTATCCAAAAAATAAAATTTTGCGAATTTTGAGAAATAAAGCGTTCAAGTATGCTGATGGTCATGTTTATCAAACTGAATTTGCAAAGCGCTATTATTCTAGAATTAATGATGAGGGTGTTATTATTCCAAATCCAGTGACTTTATCTTGTGATGACAAGTGGTGTAACACTATTCAAAAGAGAAAAGAAATCATTATGTGTGGAAGTAAAAAGCCTGAAAAAAACAGAGTTATGGCATATAAAGCTTTTTCATTATTTTCAAAAAAACATAATGATTATGTGCTGAGAATATTTGGCGAATCCACCAAGAATGAAGATGAATGCATATTAAATGAACTTGGCATTAGTGATAAGGTAATTTTCGAAGGCAAAAACCACAATTGGCACAAGGAGGCAATTAATTCAAAAATGTTTATTTTGTCTTCTAATTTTGAAGGAATGCCTAATTCGCTTCTTGAGGCGCTTGCTTTACAAGTTCCATGCATTTCTACTGATTGTCCTATTGGAGGGCCTAAAGAATTAACGTCGGAAGGCAAAAAAGGAGTTTTGGTTAAGGTTGGCAATTTCCAAGAATTAGCTGACAAAATGTGCTTGCTGGCGGAATCGACAGAACTTTGCAATAAACTATCAAGTGCAAATAATGATACATTTGAGAATTACTCTATTGAGAATATTGGAAAACTTTGGTCAAATTATTTAAAAAAGGTAATTAACAATGGATAAAATAAGTTTCGAGAATATTAAACTTGTTATTTTTGACTTAGATAATACTATTTGGGATGGCTTACTATCTGAGGAAGACATTTCTTTATATCCATTTGTTAAAGAGGCGTTTGAATGTCTTGTTGATAATGGAGTTGTTATTAGCGTTTGTTCAAAAAATGATTATTCTAAAGCAAAAGATGCGTTAATAAAATTTGGCTTATGGGAATATATTGTATTTCCTTCAATCGATTGGAATCCTAAAGGTTTGAGAATCAAAAATATCTTAGCAAAGATGGGATTAAGAGATGCAAACACCTTATTCGTTGATGATCAAACTGAGAATTGTCGCGAAGCAACTTTTTACAATAAAAACATTAAAACATTTGTTGCTAATAAAAAGATTTTTGAAGAAATTGTTTCACTCTACTTTAATTTGCCAAAAAAAGATTCTAATAGAGTAAAACTTAAACAATATAAAGAATTAGAAATAAGAGAAAACAGTAGAATCGAATATCAATCAAATGAAGAATTTTTAAATGATTCAATGATTGAAATTATTATCAAAGAAAATTGCAATGATGTGTTTGATAGAATTCTTGAAATGGTTCATAAAACCAATCAACTTAATTTCACAAAAATACGTTCTAGTAAAGAAGAATTAGAAAGTGATATTTCAAATGCTTATTCTTGTGGTGTAATAAGTGTTAAAGATAAATATTCTAATTATGGACTAGTCGGCTTTTATTTATTAGATAAACCTAATCATCTAAAACATTTTTTATTCTCATGCAGAACCATAGGAATGGGTGTAGAGCAATTTGTTTATGAATATTTGAAATTCCCATTAATTAATGTAATTGATCCTGTTTCAGCAAAATTAGAAAATAGAAACAATTTATCTCCGTGGATACATCTTGTAAAAGATTTTAAAACTGAAAGTGTTAAAACTAAAAACAACAAAACAAGAATTTTGATGAAAGGCCCATGTGACCTAGAAGTAATATCTGGATATTTAGAAAGTACTGGATCACATATCGATGTTGAATTCACGTTTCAGGATAAAAGCGGAAGAAGTGTTGAACATCAAAATTCTATAATCAATATTGTTACATTTGATTCCTTATCCAAAGAAAGAAAATCCGACATCATAGAAAACGCTCCATTCGGTCACGAAGCATTAGATAAAACAAGAATGTTTGATAATAATTATGATGTTGTGATTTTATCTTGCTTTACTGATTTTACTATCCCCATGTATCAAAACACTAAGAATGGATATTTATATTCGTGTGGCCAATATGGTTTTCCTCTTACTGATGAAAAGAATTGGGATGGATACATTTCAGGCAAGATTTACAACGGGAATTTCCATTTAAGTATCAATCAATTAGAACAGTTTTCAAAAGAATATAAATATGTGGGAGTTAATGTCTTAGAGATTTTCAAAGGAATCAAATATATAAGAGAAAAATTGAACAGAAATACAATTTTAATTTTAACGCTTGGTAGTGACATTCCTTATGAAAATGAAACCAATCCAGTGTATTTTAATGCTGCAAAGCTTCACAGACAATTTCACGAATTATTGATTAATAACCCAATAGATGGTGTCTATTTTGTTGATGTTAATCCTATTATAAATAAACTAGGTCAATCTGCTTTTACCAACAACATTAATCATTTTTGCAAGCAGGTATATATCGATTCAGCACAACAAATTGCTAAAATAATCGAAGAACACAATTTTAATTCATTTAAAATAAAAAAGAATAGAAGTGCTTTTATTGCTAAAATTAGAAGACATTTGAGGAAAGTTTTTAATAGGAAATGATTATTATGAATAAATCAAACAACAATTCTCATATCTCTCCTTTGGTTACTATTGGTATACCAGTATATAATTTGCCATTCAAAATCTTTAAAAAATTACTTGATCAAGTTTTAAATCAAACCTATAAAAAATTAGATATATTGGTTGTTGATGATGGTTCAACAAGTCCTAGCAAGACTCTTTTATATATAGAGGATTGTGCAAAAAAAGATAAAAGAATTAGATTCTTTAAAAACGAAAAGAATATGGGAGTTACTTTTACTAGGCAAAGAATTGTAAACAACATAGCTGGAGACTATTTTATATTTGTTGATGGTGATGATTATATAGAACTAGACTTTGTTGAAAACATGATCTTGCCTTTGCTTGATTGCGATTATGGGACAGCTATTTCTTGCTGTGCTATTAAAGAATATGGAGAAAAAACAAAAATAAACAACAAAACCGTAAAATATGATGGAGAAATACTAGAGCACTTTTTTCAAGGCAGATTCACAACATCGCTGAATAATAAAATGCTCCCTGCATCAATTGCTTCATCTTTAAAGTTTGACGAAACTAAAGGACAAGAAGATGTTAGCGTAATGATTGATATCTTTAAGCAGTGTAAACAAGTATATAGACTTTATGGAACAATTTATTATTATAGAAAGCGTAGAAACTCCTTAAGCAACTCATGCAGCAAAAGGATGGCGTATTTAGTTTACTTATCAAGCAAATATAATTACGAACAGGCAAGGAATCTGGAGATAAGCGAAAAAGCTTTAGAAAGATTGCACGCAGTATACAAGCTGAACGAATTTGTTGTTGCTTGCATTAGATATCAATATGCTAATAATGTATCTAGAGAAGATGATATTCTTAAAGAATTAAAGACATATACACAAAGCGATTTCGGGATTCAAGAAGGATATTTGAAGAAAATTCGTTTTGTAGTCAAACACCCCAAACTTAGCAAAATGTTCTACAAAATAAAATATAGGAAAAACAAATGATTAAAACGAAAGAAGATTTAAAAAAATATATCAGTGAAGATTTGGCTGTTAATGGTTTAAAAAAACATAAACATAACCGATTAAAACGTTTTCTTATTAATTATAGAAAATTAGAATATCATTATAACAGCCAACATAAATTAAGAGCTTTCTTTAGGCACCTTATTGATAAAATTTTGCAGGATAAGATGAAACTATTTATTCCTATAAATGTTTTTGGATATGGGTTAAGGATATTACACCCTTTTGTAATAGTGATTAATAAAAAGTCTAGAGTTGGGAATTATTGTACTATTCATCATGTGGTAACAATTGGTAACAACAAAAAGAATGAAGATGTTGCTCCAAAGATTGGCAACAATTGTTTTATAGGTACTGGTTCTTCTATTTTGGGAAACATTGTTATAGGCGATAATTGTACAATTGGCGCTGGTGCGGTAGTAACAAAGAGTTTTGGAAATGACAAGACAATAGCGGGAGTCCCTGCAAAAGAAATCAATAATTAAACTTATGGACAAAATTCTATATATTTCATGTCTTAATACATCTAAAGAGAAATTTGATGGAGAACGCATTAAATGTACTTTAATATATGAATCTCTTAAGAAGTTTGTTGATCTTTCAGTTATTAATTTAAGCAAGCATAAGATTATTAATACATTGGCTATCTTCTTTAAAAGCTTATTTGGCAGAAGAAAATATAAATATGTTGTCATCTCAAAAGATGCGCATGGAGCGAATATTATCCAAAAGATATTAAGATTAGCAAGATATCCATCTAATAGAATTATCTATTTTGAAATAGGTCCATTTTTATATGACAGAATATTAAATGGTTCTATTAAAAAGAAGACATTTATCAAAGATAGACTTATCGTAGTGGAAACCAATTCTATGAAAGAAGAACTTGAGTCTTTAGGATTTGAACGTATAAGTGTTTTTCCTAATTTTAAACCAATTTGTAGAATTGATTTTAATGAACAAATATATCCTAAAGATGTTTTACATCTAGTGTATTTATCTAGGATAGAAGAGCCTAAAGGAATATACGATTTAATTGATGTACTAGTGTTACTTAATAAAGACAAAGTTAGATTTATATTAGATGTTTATGGTAGACCACAAAACAAAGATGAAGAGACTAAAATAACTGAATTATCCAATAAATATGAATTTGTTAATTTCTTAGGAATGATGGAAGTTGGTAGTAAAGAGAGTTATGAAAAGCTATCTACATATGATTTACATGTATTTCCCACTAAATATAGAGAAGGCTTTCCGGGATCTATAATTGATTTCTTTATTGCGGGAGTTCCTTCCTTATCAGCATCTTTTGCTCGAGCGCATGAAATATTAACTGAAAATGACTCGATTATCTATAAGCAAGGTGATAATGATGATCTATATAATAAATTGAATTACATATATAACAATCAAAGGATTCTTAAAGAATTAAGATTGAATAGCTTTGCTAGAAGAGATATGTATTCGGTGGAAGCATTTGAAGAATATCTTAAGGTCTTGTTTTAATGGGTTTATATTAAATATTTAGCAGCAGTATTATGGATTATAATAGCTTTTTTGTAGTATCATAAAGAGAGGTATTGAAGATGATAAAAATCAATAAGGCTAATAACATATTTGGAATTTCTTCGCTTTGTGGCGCAAATAACTTGGGAAAACTAAATGTTATTTATGCGCCAAATGGAACGGCCAAAAGTTCAATTGCGGATGCTATCAAAAATATTAGTGTTGGTGATCCTGTTGATGATGTATATGGCGGCTTGCCTGCCCCGTCTTATGAGCTTGACATAGATGGAAACGTTTATAACGAATCTAACATTATTCCGTTTAATGTTATTAAATACTGTGGAGTGGAAGATTTTGAACTAGACGATGATAGTGAAGATTATTCGAATTTGGTTGTCTCTCCTTCTGCAAAAACCTTATTTACTTCATCTATTTCTTCGATAAATAATTCTTTAACTACAATTGAAGACATTATTCTAAATGCTTTTAGCAAAAAAGGAAAATCAAGAACTAAAGACCAAAAATTTTCTAGTAGTTTAGCCGACTCATTAAGGATAATTGCTGGTACAAATGAGAATCTTACTTTGAATTTTGCTTTAAATTTTAAAACAAAATTAATGCCTTTAAGTAATTCTTTAACTGAAGAAGATGTATTAGCTCTGGCTAATTCAAAAGGATTAGAGACTCTCCAGAAACCTGAAGTTAAAGGAAGCATCGCAAATTATGCAACTATTATAAATAAGAAAGCCAGCGGTAGAATTGTTGACTCAGAATTTGATATTGATAGATTAAACGATTTTTCAAAGCACATAGTTGGCGACTTATATTTTGATGCTAATAAAAAGAGATTATTGAGTATTGATAATAAAGTTTTAGGCAAAGATGAATTTTTAGAACTGGTTAAAACTGAGAACTTAAATATTTATGGATCAGAAGAAGCAAAAAAAGAGCTTGAAAAATGCAGAGATGTTATGAACAAAACTGTAGGCTCGGCAAAATTTTCTAAGTCGCTATTAGAAAATCCATCTCTAATTAATCATTCTTTAGATTATGTAACGTTTGTTAATGAATTGTTTGTAACCTTTTTAGGGCCTAAGAATGTTAATCTTATAGAGGCAGAGATTTTAAACATTCAAAAAGAACAGGCAAAAATTGCTAGCTTACGCGCCTCCCTTGCGGTTGATGATAATGTCATTCATTCTTTATGGGAGAAATTTAAATCGAGATTCAAATTTCATAAATATGATCTTGATATTCGCAATAAGTTTGATGCTATTACAGGTAGTGATCTTCCTAGATTTATTAAATTTCAGCCTGGGACGACGACAGAAATAACCGATCCTGTTTCTTTAAGGTTTAGTACTGGTGAGATAAGGAGCTTTAATTTAATTAATTTTATTATCGAGGTTGAAAGAACAAGATTGCTTTGTAAGCCATTTACGATAATTTTAGATGATGCAGTAGATTCTTTTGATTACAAGAACAAATACGGAATAATTGACTATCTAAATGATATTAAAGATGATTCAATAATTCAAATTATCATATTTACTCATAATTTTGATTTTTATAGGAGTGCAATTCTTTCGCTGGGAAAAGGTAATACAAACCAATTCTTTATGTATAAAAATAGTGCAGGAGTAGTTTCTTTACACGATGTAAAACAAAAAAAATATTATTTATCAGTCTCCGATTTTAACTCATGGAAAAATGGTAACGAAATAAAATATCTAGCTTTTATTCCATTTTTGAGAAATATTTTACAATTAGAAACAAATTCATCCGATGCAAATGTTGTCAATGTTGAAAAATATTTGCATTATGAATCCTCCGTAAGCGACACATTGGATTTTTCAATTATTAAGCCACTAATGGATCGAGTTAATTTTAATCTCCCATCTTCAATAAATATTACAGATAAATATTTAGATAAATTAGAAATTATTGCTTCCACAATTTCCTCCTCTCCTATAGTAGAAACGGACCTAGAACAAAAAATACTTTTAGGACTTTACATAAGAGTATATCTAGAAAGATTTTTAACTAAAAGAATTATAAACAATACTGGTATATCACCTGCAATTAGTAACGTTTTTGCTAGGACGTCTTCTTTAATTAGTTCAGCCAAGACAGCCGGTTGTTTAAGCAAAGAGGAATTATCTGTTGTAATTGAAGCGAATGTTGTTTCTCCATCTTATGTTCATGCAAATAGTTTTATGTATGAGCCATTAATTGATGTTGATTCAGCCACTTTAATTGACATAGCAAATAAAGTCAAATCAATTAATTTATCAGCATAGTAATAGAATTGTTTACAAATTAATAATTATGAAAAATAAAACAATTGTCATCATCACCCCATCCTATAACTGCAAACAAGTCTTCAAGGCTACTTTTGATAGTGTTCTTTCTCAAACATTTGAAGATTGGGAATGGATTATTGTAGATGATTGTTCTACTGATGGGTCTTATGAATATATTAAAGAATTAGCTAAAGATGATAAAAGAATAGTGGTACTTCAAACTTCTAAAAATGGTGGATCTGCAGTAGCGAGAAATATTGGTCTAAAACACGCGAGTGGTAGATATATCACTTTTCTAGACTCCGATGATGTGATTGATAAAAACTATTTTGAGTCTCAACTTAGTTTTATTCAAAAATATGGACCTTTAATTACCGCGAGCTATAGAAGACAAGCAGAGAATAGCTGTACTAATTTTATTGTTCCTAAAGTTACAGATTATAAGCGCGCCTTAAAAGGCAACCCATTGTCTTGCTTAACCACGATGTATGATAGAGAAGCTATAGGTGAATTATATTTTGATGAATCTTATGATAGACATGAGGACTATGTATTTTGGTTAACTATATTAAAGCGTGGTATTGTTGCGTATGGCAATCAAGATGTCCTGGCAACATACGTTCTTCATTCTAATAGCAAAAACTCAAATAAAACCAAACTTGTTAAATCAATGTATCGTGTATATCATGAATCACAAGGATTTAATTGGTTGAAGAGTTGGATGTTGGTTTTTAGATACGCTTTATATAGTAAAAAGAAATATAGAAACGTCAAATAACAATCGTTTGTTGTAAAACGATATCTGGCTCGTGTTTGAACATTAGTTAGCGGCTTTGACTAGATGCTGAGGAAACACTCGCCGAAATAGATATAGTGATTAGATATTATTTAAATATAGTTAGAGATTTATAGATGTTT
>AUXO014564116.1_pt1 | contig 17284 bp, 12 predicted proteins | sample 768731 | NCBI WGS metagenome assembly AUXO01 (sample SAMN02715735, study PRJNA202380) | gut metagenome | biome: sheep rumen | host: Ovis aries | place: New Zealand: Palmerston North
CCTGGAAAAATTGTAATCTTTCTAACTCTAAACCCTGGTTCCTTCTTAAGAATCTCTCTAATTCCCCATGGTCTATTATCGATATAACTATACTCATATTTGCTAGCCTTATCAGGGTTCTTTTTAAGAATATCCTTAATTCTTCCTGATTTTTCTTTGTCAGTCACATATATGGCATCCGGCGTATTAACAATATATGCATTATCTATTCCATTTGCCACAACAAGTTGATTTGAGGACGTATTAAGTACTTCTACACTATTACACCATGATGTAATTACATTGTCCTGACTAGTTCCTATTACTTCATTAAAAGATTCTAAGTCACATATATCCTTCCATGAACAATCAAATTCCACTACAGACAATAAGTTAGTCTTAGAAAGTACTGCCGTATCTAGATTCCTATAATCTGATATCCTCTCATCATCCATGGCTAATATATTGCCACAATACTTTTCTATCTCTCCTTTAAGAACACCTGCACGCGCTATTATCATACCTGAATTCCAATATACATCGCTTTCAGTAAACAATGTCCTTGCCATCTCATCAGTTGGAGATGCAATATATCTTTTAACTATTCCATTTTCATGACGAATGTATGCATAAGAATTATTACTACTGCAAGGTTTAATTCCAAACAGACATATTCTTCCTTCGTCGGCAATTTCCTTCGCATCGTATATATGGGAAGAATAACTGCTGCCACTAATAAGTAAATCAGATGGAACTACAAATACATACTCATCATTATCTACATTAAAAAGCGCACGTGCTAACGCAACACTAGTGCCTTGGCTTTTTTCCTCCATGCACAGTGTATGCTTCACAGACTGAAATTGTTTAAGTTGTCCTTCTATTATTTCTTCATAATCTTTGTCTGCTACAATTATAAATTCATCACAATAAGGTATATTACGAGTTATGGCATCCTGAAACAATGACTTCTCATTATTAAATTGTATAAACTGCTTTGGATAATTCTTCCTTGATAAGGGCCACAATCTGTCCCCAGAACCTCCTGCAAGAATTATTGCTTTCATTATGTTTCCCTCTTTTCTGATGTGATAATAGCCTCGTATAGCTTATCAGCCAAAAATATATTTCCTTTAGTATTAGGGTGAAGACCGTCAATGGTATATTCCTTTAGATTATCTTTATTAAAATACTCATCTTCGGTTAAATCTATTACTTCAATTCCTTTCTCTTTTGACTTTGCTTTAATCATGTTGATATAATCATCTAAGGTGTAACCAATATTATTTACTTTCTTAGACAATATATATTTTTTCTCTCCAAAATAATCTCTGTAAAGTGGTGTGAGAAAAATTATCCTTGAATCAGGAAACTTTGTTTTCATTATTTCCACCAAATCCTCTAAATCACCCATATATTGGCTGAGAGGAACATCGCAACCAAAATCATTTGTTCCCATTAATACGGTAACAATATCCGGGCTATAATCAGTATCAAGAAATCCATTGTTGGCATATAACACAAGCTGCGCAGTATACATCCCGGGAACGCCCTTTTTATCGGCTTTAACCTCATAGTGATTTTTGGATATAAAGTCTATATAGCATTTCCTATAGTAACCTTCTCCCCATGTTATACTATCTCCTACAGCAAGCCACGTTATTGTTTTTTTGCTATTCTTCAATGTAGTACAGCAGTAAATAATAGCTCCTAACACAAACACTGCAAGAGCAATCATAACTACAGTTACTACTATTTTCCTTTTCTCTAATTCCATTATTTTACCTACGATTGGCACTATATACTATTCATAATATTAACACTTTCGTTTGGAAATAATCAACACAAGTAACTTATCAATTAATAAGTAGGACGCTATTCCTACAACACAGTTAGCTGCAACTATAATCAGGTATGTTGTTATATCGCCATAGTCAAATGATACATCCATATATTTCTCTATAAACCTTACCCATATAAAGACAGGCAGATTCCATAAGAATATTCCAAAGGAAATTCCTCCTAGGAACTTCACCACCACATTAGAACATATATATTCTAACGGAAAAAATCCAATGAAGAACATTACAATGGGACATACGATAAATAGCCCGAATTCAATACTCTCACTCATAAACAGGTTATGTTGACTTGCGAAGTAATACATGCATACCATCAGTATGCTTATAGCACACATTACCAGGTTTCCTATCCAGTTTGATTTGCCATAAATCTGTGCAAGGAATACACCTATGAAGAAGAATATATATCCCCTTGTATTACATACGAACATCATTGGTATATTCATTGGATTAATATAGAAGAATATTCCAAGAATTATCATAACCATAAAGGCAACATTCTCTGCCCCCTTAGAGCCACGACACATCTTAATTATTCCGTAAAATACCAGATAACATATTAGGAGTACTGTTATATACCAGGACGGTCCATTAACCGATGTCATAGATGGAAATCCGTATACAGTACCTCCGTTTAATCCCAAAAGATTAAGGAATATAGCTAATAAAGTAACTGCGCTGTCCACAGCCACAGCCTCATCCCACAAAGCGTATCCTAACCACATAGGAATAATAGTTATAATGACTGATATAATTAGCGCTGGATATAGTCTCACTATTCTGTCAGTTAAATACTTAGTGAACTGTGTTTGACCTTCTCTTATACGTTCAGAATATGCTATATACATAACGAAGCCTGATATGATATAAAAAAGTTCCACAACATATCCACCATACTTATTAAGCGCATCACCTACTATATTGCCGCCTAAGGGAGAGTCACCGAAGACAATAACATAATGAAAGAAAAACGCTACTGCAAGTGCTGCTAAAAACCGCAACAAATCTAATCTTGAACAATACTTTTTCATAACTACTTTCTCCTTGCAATAAAAGTAAATCCTGTGATAAAATGACCGAGTCAGAATGGACGGAAAGGATTAATAATGATTTCTAACTTAAAAAAAACTGCTTTAAATTTTTTGCCTGCAAAAGCTCTTATTTTTGTAATCATTGTTAGCATAATATCTGCTATTCTATTTGCGCATGTTTACGATGTGTCAGTTCTTGCTATTTGGTGGACTACTCTTCTCGATTGTATCCGAGAGGGTAATTTCTCGGAATACCAGCATGTTCTCGTTATGATGAACCTTGCGAATAATTATCCTTTATTCCTTAACATTGTCGCATCTATATGGTTTTTACCACTTTATATAATTCTTAATATCTTTCATCTACAATCACACCTATGGCTATACATTCTGTGGATTAAGCTATTACTTATTATTTCCAATCTCGGTATTGCCAGAATAATGCAACTAATCTTAGATCATAGTGGTATTGGCAGAGAAAAACAGATTTCTCTTTCTCTTATTTTTCTATTAAGTCCCTTTGTGCAATTCTATAGTATAGGAATGGGACAGATTGATTCCTTTGGTCTGCTTTTTGCCATGCTCAGCTTTCTTTATCTACAGAAAGAATCATATGCTAGATTTATAATTTTTTCTGTAATTAGCATATTGCTTAAACCCTTCGTAGTCTTTATTATAGTTCCACTTATAATATATACCTGGTATAAGAACAGAAAGATGTCAATTATTGCCACCATTACCATTGTTGGCATTTACCTGTTACACAACTGGCTATCTGATATATTGGTATATGATTATTCGGATGGCTCCAAATTCTGGTCTACGTTTGTTTTCTATCCACGATTGATGGAATGGACAATACTTAACATCCCTTTAGTGATAATACTAATAGCATTTGTTTGCATATTGTTCTTAATTCTGGGCAAATTAAGAACTCTTAGTTTATACGATGTATTGCTCAATCAGACTATCCTGCTTGCAATATTTGAAGCTTTAGTAAGCCAACATCCACAGTGGTTTATTTATTTTGCGATAACAAGTATTATGCTCATGGCCTTTTGTAATAAAAGCAGGATTGCCTATTGTATTTTTATGGTTCTTGAAATAGTTTACTGTCTGTGTGGAATAGTCTTCTTTGATAACGGCAACATTATTGATTCATATGGAACAGCCGGCCTTCTTGGCAAAACTTTTTCCTATAACGAATTCAACGCAGGGGAAGCGCTTAATAGTATAATTCCTAATATAATAGCAATTTCTGTCATGCTTTGGTCTGTAATTACTATTATTTATATAATAACAGTAATTATATTACACAGAAAGTATAATAGTAAAATAGAGGACGAGAAGACTCATCCTCTGCTTACTCCTATACTTTCCTTTATTCCTAACCTAGCTCTAAGCGTATTTGTCATAATAGGATATATTGTATAATTCAATATATTTCCTGCTACACAACCCATTTCCCAACAAATGGTATCTTCTTAATAACCGTCACTATTAATACTGTTATTATCAAGGTCAGAACAAAGTGAATTGGAATTACAACAAATACATTACCATTCAGTGGCAATACAATCTCCAATGTATCAACAATCAAACTATGTATTAAGTATATACCCAACGTATTCTGTGAGATATATTTTATAGCCGGATATAATTTGCTCTCTTCCTGCTTCATAGAGCAACACTGTTTTATAAATATGAAAACCGCAATAGCATAAACCATTGTAAATGGCGACAAATAATCATTAATATTATATGCTCCTACTCCCGGATTTCCTTCAAACTGTTTCTTAGACATCTCAACAAAAGCTAATGAAATCACTGCAATGGCATATATTACATATCTTCCCTTCTTAGGAATATCATATTTTGCTATATAAGCTCCACCTACAATATATATAGAATATCCACAAAACATCCATATATACTTCATGTCGCTTGTCCAACCAGCTAATATTGCCAGTTGAGGCGTATTAATGAACAAAAGCATAATAGCAGCTATAAAACACATTATCAGATAGTACTCTATAAGCCGTTTGCTTGCATGATCAACAATTATTCTATAAATCGGTATCATTAAATACACACATATTATTGCGTACAGATACCATAAAGAGGAAGCACCGTTAATCGTCAATATTTCCTTAACGGTTTCTTTGAGAAATGAAAACACCCCCATCTCATGTCCTAATAATAACCCCCTCTTAAGAAATGCTGAATAAATGAAGGAGTACACCAAAAGGCAGACAATTAACTTAGGAATGTTTTTTATAAAAAGCTTCTTGACATCCATTTCTTTGAGATGAAGAAACAGCGCACCTGTACACATAAAAAACAGAGGAACTCCAATTCTTACAATCCATGCCAGTACATAAGCGCCCATGTATTCCGCCTCTGTTATTGTTGCATATCTATACCTTCCACACAAATGAATAACTATTACACACAATATTGCAAAGCATTTTATATAGTCAATGTATTTTACTCGCATTAAATCGCAATACTCACTTTCTATAGTAATTCGCTTCTTCCCTGCTCTTTAAGAGTATCTACTATCTTCTTAACATCCTGGGCACGATTCTTATCTATTACCATAATAGCATCATCAGTCTCAACAATAATAAGATCTTCTACCCCTATGGTAGATATAAGGCGCTTAGATGAATATGTTATACAATTCTTAGTATCAATTCCTAAGAAATCTCCTGCTGTAATGTTGCCATCTTGGTCTTCATCATAAAGCACACCAAGATTATCCCAGCTTCCAACATCATTCCATCCCATTTCAGCAGATATTACACGAACCTTATCCGACTTCTCCATGATTCCATAATCAATTGATATGCTTGGAATTGTTGGATACACTTCCTTAATTACATCTACTTCCTGTGGTGTATTAAGAGCATCGCCTATCTTCTCAAGACATTCATATACATCGGGAAGCAGCTTCCTGAATTCATCTAAGATTACAGATGCCTGCCACACGAACATACCAGAATTCCATGAGTACTCCCCTGAAGATACATATCTCTTGGCAGTATCTTCATCAGGCTTCTCTTTAAATTCTACTACTCTCTTGTCAAGTGTAGTCTCGGTTTTATCAAACTTAATATAACCATAACCTGTTGATGGAAATGTTGGTGTAATACCAAGGGTAACAAGAGAACCTTTCTTAGCAACACTAATTGCTTCCTTCAAGATTCTTGTAAATGCACTTTCATCCTTAATAAAATGATCAGATGGAAAAATACACATTATTCCATCACCATATTTCTTAACAATCTCAAGTGCTGCATATCCAATACATGCTGCTGTATTTCTGGCAGAAGGCTCTGATAAAATATGGTCTACCTTAAGCCTTCCTACAGTTGCATCCTTCATTCCCGGTACCTGGTCCACATTTGTAACTACGAATATATCTTCTTTGTCTGCTAAGGTAGCAACTCTGTCAATTGTCTCATTAATCATCTTCTCCTTGCCAGATAAGTTGAGAAGTTGTTTTGGAACTTCATGTCTTGAGAGGGGCCAGAATCTAGTTCCTCCACCACCTGCCATAATTACACCGTAAGTCTTCATACTTTTACTCTCCTCTTTTAGATTTTGTATCTATAATATCTTCTGTTAACTCGTCTGTTCCCTTGTAAAATGCTGTCGCTATTGACAAATATATAGTTAGGAATATTAGATAAGTATATCTTATTGACTCACTTAATGGTGTTGCTATTAAAAGGGTTGCTACTGTTACAAGCCCAGCCGTTTCAATAAAGAAAGTCTTATTCCGCTTACATATCTTAATAACGAATAAATATAGTGTAAGATACACCAGTCCACCAATTTCAAGAAATTGATAAAGTATTGCATTATTCTCAAATAGTTTAGCATAATTATTCAATAAATCAACAAGTCCCGGAGCGATAACTTTCCTTTCCTGTTCAACCTCAAAGATAATATCCAGCCACACATTATTATCTGGGTCAACCGGTAAGAATTCCAAAGATGTCTCTCCATATCCAGGAGTATAATAACCATAGGTTTGATCCACCCACGCCTTAATATATTCTGATGGATATCGCATGCCAAGATTTATATATAATTGTATGTAGTCATTAATATTCTCCTTAAAATAATCGTCTCTTCTGTGGATCTGAATTATTCCCTTCATATTATCAGATATATGAGGTAAATATTTTTCCTTAATTATATCCTCTTCCACAAGTGTGAACACCATATTTTTCTCTTCGTCTGTAAGCTCACATCCGTCATATACAACACGGCTCACCTGTTGGATTGGAATAGACAGGCTTTCTGAGAATTCCGTAGGCTTAACACCAGCGACAATTCTTATTGGAGTATTAAGAGAGAATACTACAACTGCCAGAGCTGCAAATACTATCATGAGCTTTTTTCGAACCTCACTCTTCATAATGATCGCAACTATCATAGTTGCAAGAAGAATCACAAAACCATTTCCACGAAATAGTCCAAAGCCCAATCCTCCTATTACCATATATACCCAATCTCTTTTCTTCGAATTGCCAACATTAAGTATAATACGAGAAAGCGCTAACAGGTATAGCAAAGCCAAATACACATATAATTGATCTTTATCCATTAGAGCCGCATACTTTATACTGATAGGATTAATAACCATAAATGCGTAGCACAATATTATAAGTACTATTGGCGATCTCATCTCATATAATGTCTTAATAAAATAACCAACAATTAGTCCTGAAACAACAATCTGGAATATGGTGTATGCAAATAAAGCTTTGGCTAAGCCAATTTGGGTGGCATATCCCATTTTGTAGAATAGCGCAAGTATCCATGTATTATATACTGAATGATGATTAGTGTAATTACCTGTTCTAATCTCACCTAGCTGCCACAACGAATCATAGAAATAATCACTTGGATACTTACATAGAATTAATATTAATATGTTAAGCAATATAAATATTAATCCTGCCAATATACATACAACGCTACTAGATAATTTATATTCTCTCTTTTTATTAAATGTATAATCCTTTAATCGCACATATCCGAATTTGAATATATTATAAAAAATAAAGAATCCAAAAACGAGCATTACAATTATAGCAGCGTATTTCTTAACTCCACTATAAACTTCGAATACATAGTAATTACCTAACGTTACTAGTCCTGACAGGAATGCGCAGATTAAGACTATCCCAATTCTAACTAATAATTTATCAATTCTCTTTCGAGAATTGATACACATTACCACAGATATAATAGCAATTATAATATATGTCAGAAGTGACCCTCTAATGAGCCTAAGACTATAAATCCAGATTATTGATATGGCAATCATAACAATGCCACTGTATATAGATTTTTTATCAAATTTGTTAAGTTTTTTCATAATTAGACGTATCAAGTTTTCTGATAAGATTCCACACACTGTAGCAGCAAATAGAATCCATAAAAAATTAACAATTCGCGGTTGATTGTTAAAAGGTATTGTGAATATCAATAGTAGCACTACAAATATGGAATGATTCATATATACTCCATATGTATATCCACTTATTTTTGTAACTAACTTGCTTTGAAAGAAAGAACCTTGATGTTCTGAGAATGACAAAAAAACACATACTGCCATTATCAGAAGAAGCAAATAATCCAGTCTGGTATGTTTTGTAAACACAATTGCAATAAGTATAGTTGCATATCCTATGAACTCAATAATAAGAGCTGGCGTTTTCTTTATTTGTAATTTTTTATCAAGTACTACCCTTAGATTAAATAAAAGTATGCCAATACCTATTTCTGCATACGCTCTGAAAATACCCTGACTCACAAAAAGAGTCTTTTCCTCCCACAAATCCAAATGCCCTATAAATATAAAGCAATATATTAATACAGCTGCAGATGTTATGGCAACAATTACATTGAATGCTTTCTTCGGTAATATTTTCATTAAAATGTAATATCCCAAAGAAACCCAAAATAGTGCCACAACATACCACGCCGGTGCATTAATAGTAATAGCTCCACTCCCAAACAGCTGAAGCATCAAAACGCTCTTCCAATTTGTAACTAAATTATCTATTATTCTTAGAAATAACAGTCTTCCCGAAAAATCCTGAGAATAGAACTCAAGGGAGGAAAGCAGTGCAATAAATATTATTATTGCAGTTAAGTACATTGGATATAGTCTTAAAAATCTTTTTTTTACATATTGCAATATAGACGTCTGATCATTGCCATAATAGCTTTTTGCCAGCAAAAATCCAGATACAAGGAAGAAAAACTCTACACCAATATATCCCCCCTGTGTATATCCACAATGAAGCATTATTATGAGAAGAGTAAATATTATTCGCCAGAAAGAAATGCTATTATTATTATGTTTGTTCATGTTAGCTTCCTCGTTTTCTCTTAAATAATCTGCTCTTCCTTAACAAATTAACCACATCACTTAATCCAAGCACTGAAATCACTGCAAATATAGGTAAATAACTAATTAGCAATCGTGAGCTTGTCTCAAATAACATTGAGAATAAAAATACTCCTACAAACGTTAAAGACAGGATTCCTGCAACTGTTTCTCTATTTCTTCTGAAGAAAAAATAAAACAACATTAAGGATATGATAGGTATCCATATTATCTGTCGAAATACAATATATATCCAATAATTATTGCCGTATCCCTCTGCCTGATCATTCATTACAAATCCATAACCTGCTGCGGGATAATAAAAATCTCTTATAAATTGTGGCAATTTACCTTCCTTCTCCGGAATATAGTCAAAAGTCTTATCTGCCACACCCCATCCAAATGTTGGATCATTAAAGAACACATGACTTTCATTAACCCAATGCTGAGCCAAGCCTGTTATTCCCATAAAATCAATTCTATCTCTTACACGTTCTAACACATCACTATCTCTTTCCTTAGCATCATCATAAGAAAAGATTAAGTCATAATCGGCGTAATTAAATTGGCCATATGATTCATAATTAGATCCCAACAATAGGTACCATGTAATATCCAGCTTCTTGTCATCATCCGGCGTAATATTAAGTGCCTTTTCTATCCCAAAATGAATTAAGAAGCTAATTAAAAATGCAATTATCACACCAATTAGCGCCATTAAAAATTTCTTAAATCCCTCTTCCTTGTGCAAAAAAGTTGAAACAAGTATTGCTATTATAATAATAACATTCAAGGCCTTTAAGGAATATGAAAGCATAGGAACTATAGATATTATCAGCCATTTTAATATCACATTACCTTTCCAATCACGCATTCTTAGATAGATATACATTGTAAGAATGGGAAATACAATTGAAAGTGAATCAGTATATGGAACAACAATCCACGATTGTAATGCAAAAAGCAGGGAACCTATAGCAAATGAAAAATAGACATAACTTCTTTTTTTTGTTATTTCCCATACACATAATGATGATAACAAAACTGATGCATTAGCAAACAAGGCTGAAATTATGGCCAATAACAGGTTTGCATTTATATTTATTAACTCTGAGATTCTGTATACTATAATATAAATTGCATATATATATAGATTGTTAGGCGCATACTGGAAGTATCGTAGATTATAAAACTCATCGAAGGTACCCTCTACAAAATACCTGGCTCCTAAAGCAACAATTCCAGCATCATTTCCCGCAGCAAAATAAGTTGTATACACTACTACCATCTGAACAATTAATAACAAAACAGTAGCAACAATCAAAAAAAACTTAGGAAATTTACTGTCAGCTTCATCCCTCTTTCTCAAAAAGAACAAACAAAGTAATAGTATTACAAAAAAGGCTATTAACCATACTACATTAGGAACAACCTCTGAGATAAAAACCTGATTGGAAATATCAAAAATATAACTATCCTTGTCAGATTTTAAAACAAATATAACTAATGCTAAAAACAAAGCTGTAGCAATTATTATTATCTCAGTTATTATTATCAATACTTTCTTAAAATGTACCATAATACCTCGTATCGTATCGCTATAATATCTTCTTAACTCCTGGTATGAGCTTTATAATATATATTATTACAGCTCCAATAAAGAATACTAGCAAGCACCATATCCATGCCGCAGGAAAACGTCCTATAGTATTGGCAAGATAATCATATATCCCCACCGTATAATCTCTAACAATGTTCTCAGTCAAATATACGCCAAATACTGTGCTTCCCAAGGCTGTTAGAATAAAGGCAAGTCCTTTCGGAACTTTTCTATCCTTGAATAAGAGCTTTGCTATGTAGAACAATCCAGCATCTAATATAATTGTAAAGCCAGTTGTAAACAGTCCTTTATCATATATCGTGAATTCTTCATATGGCAGATTACGATACAATGACATTCCTACTATAAGCGCAATAACAAGTATCATAAGTCCTATCCACATGAACATACCCTTAATATTATACTTGTTATCTTCCACACGATATTCCATATAGTAACCAAGAAGTGGATAAATAACTACTCGATTGAAAAACGGAATAACGAAGAAGCTATTATATCCACCCTGATATAGAATGAATAATACTAGAGAAAGGGCTCCTTCAATAATTAAAAACATCAAAAAGAGATACTTAAATTCCTTATTAGTCATGTTCTTGGCCAGTTTTCTAAGAAATGGCAAACAAATCAAATACGCTATATATGCATATAAATACCAGTATGCCGGAATTATATTATTAGTAAGAGTGTTTTTGAAAAAGTATTGTATTGATAACGCCTCATTATTGATAATTCCCTGAAAAAGATATTGCATAACAGAGAATACCACTAGAACAATAACCATTCTCAGAACTCTCTTAAGATACAAATCCTTTATTGATTCTTCCTTAGGGATAAGCAAAGAACCTGATATCATGAAGAAAATCGGAACAGCAACGGCTATTAAAGCTCCCGTAGACATATATATGATTTTGAATGGCATCGAACAATCAAATGCGTATAAATAGTATCCTTTTTCACTTGTATGGTTATATATTACAAATAGTATTGCAATTATTCTGAGCAAATCTAGATACAGTTTTCTTTCCTTTTTCATTAGCCTCTTCCAATTGTGAAATAATTAATAACAAGATATGCAATCACTGGTACATATTGAATCACAAAGCATACATTTTTATTCCATGTTGCTGTTTTACTATTACTGAGTTTCTGCTTATACCAATTAGTATTCTCGATATAATAAATAACACAAATTATAAGCATACAGATTAAGTATATCGTAGAACCTATTGTGTAAACTATTTCTCTTTCACCACTAAATAAATCATATATATGTGATGAAGTATTCTTTAGGCCTAACAGGCTTATAAACGTATAACTAATTCCTGGTCTAAAAAATCTCTCCGTAAAGAAAATATAAATAACAACACCAATATTACAACCAAAATATAATAGTTCAAAGTCCTCTTCATTCTTAAAGCTCAGACCCATTATAATTAATGCTGGAACAATTGTTATAAACCAGTTACATGAAGGTGAGACAAAGATACCATATGCTATATACATAAGGGTTGGATAAAACAAATAGTCTATTATTGTTACCTCCTCATTCTTTCCCTTTCGAAGGGCTATAAAACAGATAACAAGTACTATTGCAAGAAATATATATATGCTACTTATCTGAGCACTAAATAATTCTTCTACCCTAGTAGACCCTAACGCCTCTTTATATATTTGCGCATTAAGATCCTTCATTTCGGCATATCCAGGCATAAGTATTCTTGTTAAAGTATAGTCTATTACATAAGGTATTATGGATATGATTCCATATAAGAACACCTTTTCCCTAAATCTAGATATGGCCAATAGATAAAAGGGAACAATTACAAGCAGAGCAAATGGTTTTGTCAAAAATGCTAATCCCCAAAAAATTGACATGTAAATATACTTCTTCTTAATAAAGAATAGTGCTCCTAGCATTATAAATGTAACAGTAAATATATCTACCTGAGCTTTTCCGATTACACCTATACATACTATAGAAGATAGCATATACAGAATTATTCCTTTAAACTTCTTAGAGCGGTCAAATTGTAAGGCATCTAACAAATAATACAGAATTATAATATCTATTATATGTACTGCCAGAATAAGTACTTTATACCATATATCATATATTACAGAATTAATCACAACATTCGTAAAATATTCTACTAAGAAAACTGGAGATAAAAATACTGCCGTTATTACACTATCAAATAAGCTATAGTTATTAGGCATTGAATGTATCTCATATGTATACTCAGGATAACGACTAATTGCACCATCAAAAATTGATGAGAGTAAATCGTATCCCCACATAGCTATGGTGTTATTGTCTATCTGCGATACTGTAAATATATATAACAGACTTATGACAAATGTAATGCCTACCAATACTTTTTCTTTCTTATCAAAGGAACTCATTAATACACTCCTAATAAACGTCCTATCTTCTTCCCAAAGATCTTCTGTAAAATAAAAATAATTATAAATCCAATTATTAAAACGACAACTGCTTCAATTATAAACCAGTAATCACTTGCAATTATAAGATTCGGAAAGTACCTTCCCCAAATCCCAATCAAAAGCTGATGTATCAAATATATTCCAAAAGATGCATCACCAATTAGAGCAAATAGTTTAAATGGTTTTCTCTTGTTATTGCTTAATATAATAGAACCAATTAAAATACATACTACTATTCCTGTGCACATAGCAGATAATTTTACCTGCGTATTGGCAAAATCATCTCTTCCCATTGCAAGCCAAAAATGACCTTCTAATAATTCAAGGGCAATACATATTGGTATTAGTATTATGCATACTACATTTTTTCTGCCCGATGAGACCTTCTTATTATTCTCATACCTAATTCTTATTAGCATTCCCAAATAGAAGAAAATAAACCATACAAAAAAGTTATTAATATTATATGGATATGTAATATTAAAACCACAATATGTCAGAACATATTCAGTAATTATAGCAACTGGCGTTATTGCAAATCCTATCCACCATACTTTAGAACGAATAAGTTTGCCTATGAGCGGCGCAACAACTACTAACTGCATATATACAAGAATATAGTAGAATGTACTACAGCAATTACCTGTAAGATAATCAATTACTGCCGTATCATAACTTCCTTGAAATACAACATATATTATTGACCACAATGTATAGGGAATGAAGACACGAAGAAGTCTTCTTTTGTAAAAAGATAGTATTTCTTTCCCCTGTATTTCTTCTTTTGTAAGCATTCCTGAAAGAAATATAAACATTCCAACTGCCGGATTAACAAATGGCCTTATATATATCTCATAAGGATTAAAAAGAACTGTATGCGTTACTATTACCATAAAAATAGCTATAGCTCTTACAACCTGTATTTTTTCCTTCTGATTATCTCTTAGATAGAATTCCATTATAGTTTCCAATCCTTCTGCTAATCTTCCCATCTTTCCTTAAAGACCGAAGACATGATACATTAGTCTTGCCATTGCCTTACATATATATACATCATAAAATGGCATATATACTACAGGATACGCCACAAGTATCTCTGCTACATATATCTTCGACTTAACAGTATGCATCAAGGACTTGACATTAGACCATATTATCTTATCTCCCATAGCCATTAAGCAAATGATTGCTCCAAGATAATAGAATACTAGTGAATATGCATATCTGCCATAATCAGTCTTAAGAATTATCTCTGGCAAATTAGTAGCTCCGCCTAAAAGCAGGAAGAGATACTTAACATAGGTTATCTTATCCCCCTTTGTCTCCTTTAATACATTCCTAAAGAACATTACGTACAGAACAATATATGGAGAAAATAAAACCAAAAAGAAGGGCGTTTCTATGTAACAAATCAAATGATATTTCCATTCGTCTGCAAAGACATCTTTGCCTAATACTTCATGATTAATCAGAGATTCACTATAGTCCTTTCCATTTGCAGACAAGCTTTTAGCATAATCAACTATACTTTCTGCCTGTGCCTGGGTCAGGTTATAAGAAGAAATAAACTCAAAATAAATAAACAGAACAGACACCACTACAAGCGTAATAATAAACAGGGCCATGTATTTTTTTGAAATCTTTTTGGTATCCTTTAAGGCCTTAAACAGCAACAGTATCAATACAATATTTACATACATAAATACGTATCCCTGATGAAACAGCATAGCAACACCACATAGCATCGGCACAAGCCATTCTAAGAATCCCTGAACAATTAACATACAGCATATGAATGTTAATATAACAAGTATTACATCCACCCTGCCGAAGTTATGCTCCCCTGCGAACATAGGGAAGTTGAATATTGAAAAGAATACAATAAGATAATACATGTATTTTTTATCTTCTTCCTTTGTCTTAAGAATAACCTGTAGGAAGAACAGCATTAACACTATACAAAATATAACTAGAAATAGCTTTGATAAGGCATATATTCCACCATATGACATTGTATTAAGCCCAGTCAGTTTACCTATATAACTCCATATAGTTCCTAGTAAACCTCTTGATACAAAACCATACTCATAAGACAGGGCATAAAGGGTTGTATTCTGTGGAATTATATTCTGATCAAAACTCCATATCACGAATAGAACTCCAAATATTCCAAGCAAAATCAAAAACAAGAAATCTTTACTCTTAATAAAAATCTTCATCACATCTCCTAAATACCAACTATATTTCTAAACAACACACACAAACGATCTGTAAACTCAGTAACTGCCACGTCCATAAATGGCACAAATATAAATGGCAAAATAAAAATAAATGGTCTATATACTCGCGTTCTTAGACGCTCTAATCCTTCATCTACACTATCTATAATATCTCTCTCATTAATGGCATACATAAATATAAATACTAGTAAGAAATATGTTACAGCTGCAAATGTCCATCTTCCATAATCCACTTTAAATATATAATCCGGTAGCAATGTCAATGGTCCTAAAACAACAGCCCAATATGCTAATTTCTTTTCAAGTCTGGTCTGCTTTTTTATGGTTCTTGCGAGTGCTTTCCCCACAAAAATAATATACGGAAAGAAAAAAACAATGAATATTATTATTTCTATTACATTACTTACTCTGAAAACCAACTCTTCATCATGAAGATCTACTCCTAAAATCTCAGCCCTTAGTAATGCATCATGTGGTTTGCCCTCCACTCCAAGTTCAGACAAGGTAGTCGCATTATTCATTATCTCGTTATAGTAGTCATGGGCTCCACCTCTAAATACTACCTGGAACCAGAAGAACAATATAGTACATACTATCAATGAAAGAACAAATACTATGATGTATTTCTTTCGTTCTTTTCCTTCCTTGGTTAACATCCTATATATCAGAAGAACCAGCACCACATTATAGTACATGAACACATATCCCTGATGGAAAATGACTCCTAAGGCCGTAAGTGGAGCAACAAGCCACACACATTTTTCTATGGCAATTAGATATACGGCAAGAATAGTAGCTAAAAGCATAAATATATCTATTCGGCCGAAGTTCATATCTGTTGCGAACATGGTTACGAAGAATATCGTATTAATCAGTATTAAGTACTGCTCCATTTTTTTGTTATTAACATTTGCCTTGTTAAGAAATAAAAGCATCATAATTGCAAATGCAATATAACAGACCACAGTACATATTACATAGAACTTAAATGCAACAAAATAATTCCAAATATCTACACCTACCAGATTTCCCAAGAACTGATATATAGTTCCTATTAGTCCTCTTGATGTAAAACCATATTTATAAGAAATAACCAGAATTGACGTGTTATACGAATTTGCGGTCCAGTCAAATGTATTCAAAAACAGACCTATGGTTATTATTCCCCATATGACCAGAAAGGAAAACATTTTTCGCTTTTTATCATCCTGTAGAATCTTCTTCATTTCATATCCCTATGTTATACTTCTTACTAAAATACACACCCTATCTACCAATTCCACTATTACAATATCATTAAAAGGCACGAAGAGCAGTGGATAAGCGAATAAAAGCGGTGTAAAAACCTTGCCACGTACGGTACTAACATCTTTGTGTACTTCTTCTATGAAATCTTTATCTCTAAATGCTATCATTAGAATAAATACTAACATGTAGTAGCATATTACCGCATAGGTCCAACGACCAAAATCAACTTTAAATAAAAAGTCAGGTAACATTGTTAAGGAACCTATTCCCAACGCTAAATACTTCACTTTATGCCAAAACATTTTTTGTTTTTTTATTAACCTTATAAATGTCCTTAATACAATAAATATATATGGACACATAAGTACTATCCATGCAATTATTTCTTCAACATTACAATGTCTATATTTTCTTTCCTCTTCAGTTAAATCGACACCTAATACCTC
>AUXO013714018.1_pt1 | contig 17283 bp, 5 predicted proteins | sample 768731 | NCBI WGS metagenome assembly AUXO01 (sample SAMN02715735, study PRJNA202380) | gut metagenome | biome: sheep rumen | host: Ovis aries | place: New Zealand: Palmerston North
TTTGCGTCACAGGATTACTCCTGCTTTGCCTTTTAACTTACCTACATTATAATCGTTTTAATAAAAACTGTCAATATCATTTTTATTCAAAAAAATCACTTTGTTTAAAAATGGCTTAGGTAAAAGACAAAACATCAAATATTTTTATCAAAAAGTGAATAACCACTCACTCACTTTTTGATGTAAAAATAATCGATTTTAATCAACAATAATTACAAACTATAAAATATTTGCATTTTTGTTGATTTTCATACATGATTATTCAATTATATAATACTAAAGATTGAATTTCTATTAACAATAAACAGTATTTATCTTTAGAATATTAATTTAAGTAGGAAACTATATGAATTGTTTTTTTAATCCATATAGTTTCACAAACATTAAATATTAATCATCATCCTCATTGCTAGTTGGAATAGTTCCAATGTATTCAGCATCACGCGTATAAACACTTGAAGTACTTACTGCCCATGCTCCTGAATTTTCTCCAGTTCCTTTCTTTATTACAATTTCAAGGTTAACCTTTTGTGTAATAATAGATGAATATGGTAAGAATGGCGTTTTATCCTTATCTTTATCATAATTTGGATCTGAATCCGTTAACTGATTATCTTTATCAGTATATGCTTCTGCTATATATCCTGCAGGCAAATCTAAATAGAAATAGAAATATCCAACAGGCAATGATTGTAAATTATAAGATAAGTTATAAACCTTATAATTTGAAAGTATTACACCATTATATTTATAAGTTGATGTATAAGTTTCAGTTTTGCTTAGTTCTACATAACCACTTATTTGTCTAGAAGTCATGCTACCATTATCATAAATATTTTCAGATAAAGTTAAATACAAATCTTGCTTATCAAAATCGCTTGGAGCATAAACCTTAACATAGAATTGAATATTATTAGTTAAATCAATAATTGAAGTATGATAATACCTAATATTACCTTCAAGTCTACTACCCTCAAGATAATCTTCTGAGAATATTACATAAGAAATATACCAGAAATGGCCATCCAATGGTGTACCAACATAATCCATAAATAATGACATATTATCGACTGGTTCACCAGCAGAATCCATAACAGTATATGTTGTAGTACCATCAGATATAGACATACCTTTAGCATTTTTAGCTTTAACTCTAGAATCACCAGAAGTTGGGAAATTACCTACAGTTATAGGTTTGCCTTTTTCATTTGTTTCATCAGCATTTGTACCATCAAAATCAGTTCTATAGACAGTTGTCCAATAACCATCACTATCCAACTCAACTAAGAATACTTCCTTTTCATTATTATGTACAAACGGAACGTATAAATACATTGTATTATCATCGTTATGATTTCCTAAAATTTCTATATCTGATAAAGTTTGCTTACCAGAACCATATCCTGTTAGCTTTAAATTTGTAGTATATTGATACATTTGTGCATATTTATCAATGCCAAATGTTGGACAATAATATGACAAGTCAGCATTAGAAACAGTACCAATTACATAATAATCACTTACAGAAGTAGCCTTACTTGCATCATTATAATTAATTGTAGTTGAAGAAACACTAATCGCTCTATCAATACCATTAAATGCATCAGAATAACTAATTTCATTAGATCCAGATGCATTACCGTCAGGCATAACAATTTTATCATGTCTAATAACAGTTGCTGTATTACCTAAAGAAATAGCTTCTTCTAGGAATGTAATCTTTTTTAATAATGCATCAGTTGAAGCAAGCTTCTTTATTACTAGTTCAGGGAATTCATAATATCTATCATAAGCTTCGTTATCTTCCCAAATACCACTATTTTTATATGTAGCAATAAAGATATATGTACCTGTATCCTCAATGTTAGATACAGTTGCTGTTAAACCAGCATATGTATCCTGGATAGCACCCTTATTTACTTTTGCACCACTAACTACAATAGTATCTTCTGAATTATCATAAGGTTCAGTCTTATAATTTCCTAAAGTATAGAAATTAGATAAATTATATTTTACTCTATATTGAGGCTCTCTATCATCTGCTCTATTATAAGAAATTTCAATTTTAACATTATCACCTAATGGACTATTTGTACCAGTTGTATTAGTTGTACCAAATTTATCATTATTAGCTACATATTTTAAAGAACCACCACTTAACGCATAAATTCTTTCTAACTCATTTAAATCTTCCCAAGCAGCAGTCTTTTGTGAAGGACTCTTGCCATCCCATCCATCAATCATAGATACTGGGTCACCATCAGCATATACTTCAGCAAATATACTATTATTTTCAAAATATGTCTTTTCTGTCAAAATATGGCTAAAATAATTTACAGTCAAGGTATCCTCAGAAGTTACAGTAAATGTTACTGTATATTTTATTCTACCATTAGGCTTATTATCATCAACAGGAGCTTTTGTTGCACTAACTTCTAATGTTGCATTGTCAGATACTTTTAATTCTGATAAATAGAATAATTCTTTATCATTATATGAAACTAATTCATCATAATTAAATGCTCTACCAAATTTAATATCACTTGTATATGCCCCATTATTAATAGTTAAAGTTTGACCTTGATATTTGATTACTTCAATTTCAGCTTCAGTATTTAATGCCTTTTCAATAGTAACTGATTCTTCCTCACCAAGGGCAGTAATTTTAAATATTTCATTACCACCAGGAAGCGAAGATAATACATTTATAACCATTGTAGCAGTACCATTACTTACAATACCATTATTTCTAGTAGATGCATCAAACGTCCATTTTGGATCATTATCGCTAGCGCGATATGATTGTCCATTATATATTTCAAAGAATGGCTTAAAATCAAATGAATCCGGAATATTATCTGATGTAATTGTTAATTTAACATCTCCGCCAGTAGGTTCAAGGTCAGATACATTACTTGTAACATTAAATAAAACATTTATCTTCTTTAGAATAATTGAATAATTAGTTTTTACAGTAGTATCCTCTGCTATTACCGTAATAGCGTTAAGTTTAGTGTATTCAGTTTGATTAGCATTTAATGTACCACCAGTTAAATCAATAGTAGTCTCATTATCATTATTTGTAACAAAGCTTGCAGTTTCAGCTTTTTCAATTTTTTCGATTGAAGCAGCTTGACTTGCTTTGAATGTATTAAAATAAATATCTGGAACAAAATATGTAATTGTACCGTGATTAACATCAACTGTAGATGATGAAGCATAAATAATATAATCACTAGATTTCAAATCTAATTCAAATATTGTAGTAGAAATTGCTTTCTTTAATTGCTTCATATCATGATAGAATGCAAAATCTACAGTACCAGCATCACCAGCTGAAATATTTTTACCACCACGCCACTCAGCTGATGAAGGAACATCATGACCTCCACTATCTTTACTATCAAATAATGTTAATACACCTAAATTTGAATCTGTTTCATAATATACATCTAAATCTTCTAAATCTAAGTTATCTGGTATAAATGTACCATTTTGAATACCATGACTAGATGCTAACGCAAAGATACCATAACCATTTAAATTAGCACTTTCTCCTAAATGTTTCAAGAAAGCATTAAACTTAGTTGCATCAATTGAAGAATCACCAGTTATGAATTGGTAATCACCGGCACCATATTCTTCACCTTCAGCATCATAATCTTCTAATAATGAATGCAATATAGTATTAGTTAATTGCTTTGTACTAGACTTATTCAAATAATCTTGGCCAAGGTAACCAGCAATAATTAAATCTTCTGAGTCAGAATGATTACTTGTATCAGCCTCAACTATTTCAATAATCTTACGTAATATATTCTTTCTAACTGTTGTATCCGTAATACTTAACAACAAATCATCATAATATGAGGAATTCAAATTACTTAGCAGTCTACCAAACGCAGAACTTATAGTTTCATTATCTGCTTTAGCCAATAAAATAGCTATTTCTCTTAATTCGGCATCTGTAAATAGATTTGTATTTTTAAAGAAATCAAATGAAGAATCTGTCTTAATCGAAGGATAAACAACAAGTAAAGTTTCAAGTATTTCACTTGTCAAATCAATATCTAAATTAAATGAAGCTAAATTATCATAATCTGTTCCAGTAAATATTAGCTTTTTAGTTGTTGGATCCGTAGTATCATCGTCATAATAAATCGATGAACCATTAGCATCATATGAAATGCCAGAATTGTACTTAACAGTTAATATTTCAGATATTATATCATCACTTCCAGTAGATATTGTATATTCTCCTCCACTTAAATAGAATGCTCTATATCCACCATTAGATGCTTTAGAAATACTATTTATGGTTATGTCATTTCCTTCATATTCATATGTTGTATCACCACTAACAGTTATTGTTCCACCATTATCAGCTTTAACTAAAGCTATTGTTGGTTCAAGAACAGATATTGTTTTTGAATTAGTCTTAGGTGAGAATTGCTCACTTGATACTAAATTAGTTGCTAAATAATTACCATATGCACTTAGAGTACCATAATTAGTATTATAATTTGATTCAACTGTAGATAAATCAGGATACTTAGTGATTGTAGATGAACCACCATTTTGTCCTAAATCTAGATACATTAAGAATGGACCGGCGCCATTTTGATTTCCAAGCGCATATTCATATCCTACTTTTACAGGTATTTCAAAATAGTAAAGGGCTTTTTCGTTTAATGATCTTGGATAATCCTTCGAATATACTTTTGTTAAACCAGTTGAATCAAAATTATTATCATTTTCATATTTATAATAAATATCTCCGTTTGAATCTCTATATACCGTATCTATTACACTAGTTGAAGTAATTGAACCACTATAAGGATTTGACGAATCAGTAGGAGTTCCTCTTTGAATTGTATATATTGAAAATCCATTTGCAGCTCCATCTTGTGTAGATATAACAAGTTTTACAACACCATCCTGTTGTGGCACAAACCAAACTGCACTAGATGGCAAATAAGAAATTGAAGAATTATTAGAATCTGAAGGATATGTTTTTCCAGCTACTGTAATACTACTCATAGAAATCGGTTGATTATGACTTACTTGAGCTGATAATCTGATTGCATACATATTTCCACTATCATCATTCAACATATCTAATACAGCTTCTTTGATATTATCATCCAAACCAGTATATTCGTATGAATCACCTGAGGTACTAGATGTAGACGAATAAATTTTAAAATCAGTGTATTTATTTCCAACTTTTGTTAAATAACTAGAGTTTATAGCGGTCGAAATTTTCTTACCAGTAATTTTTGCACTATTATCACTACCAGTCATATAACCGATATTGTTTGAGGCCACTACTTCATAGTTGTTTGCAACAGGTGTGCCTGAGCCAAGTGTTGCATATGCAGATGGTGAAATTTCATTATTAACTACTAATGGTAATGCATATCCTTCATTTGGATATGAACCATGTTTACCTGTTGAATCAGACGTTACAGTTGAAGCCCATGCTGAGTTACCAGAATCAGCAATGTACATCATTCTATAGAACATTTCAGCAACATTTAAACTTCCACCAAATCCGATTCCTCCACCTTGGCCTTCTACTGCTGTTCCACCGACAACATCTATGAAATCAGTAAATGATATAGTAGATAAAGTTGTGAATTTATCCAAATCACTTGAAGTAATTGTGGCCATATTTGTAGTAAATAAATTAATAATCTCGCTTTCACTCTTTGAAGGGTTTTGTTCTCTTAAATAATTAACATAATTATATATAAAGAATGTTATATCTTTAGAAGTTATTGTAGTTGTACCAACATCATTATCATATTTTTCATTATTCAATGTTGCAAGCAATATTTTCCTAAATATTTCTTTATCCGTCGCACCTGCCATATCTAAGGTAACAGGAGTTGATGCGGTTAAATCCAATAACTTTTCGTATAAAGTTATATTATTAGATTCATCTACTTCATCATAATTATAGAATTCACTTTTTAAAGCAGCCTCACTTTGAAGTGCGATTACACCAGCAGTGGCTTGACTAGCAAATGTAGTTCCTCTTAATGCAGAAGCAAGATATAAAGCCGAAGTACTATCAGAAGCATCAAAAGATTTTGTTTGTGCATATTCAGCCAATGCCTTTAATACTGCTTTTTTACCTGCATCAGTGCTTAAGATATCTTCCATGATGGCTGATATAATACCAATCTCATCTGCATCAGCTCTACCATCACGTCTACCCTTAGTTTGTTTTCCATTTAACTCTAATAAGTCACTTAATTCATAGGCAATATATTGAGTAGTATTAACACCATTATAACCAGCGAAATTATCCGCAAGCGGTCTATCCTTACCGCCTGTTTCTTTTGCCATTAAGAATGTTCCAACAATTCCACCTTCATACCAAACCGAATGCACAAAATATACACCTGTATAAATTGCTGATGTAGCATATCCTGATAAATATGCTGAACGATATTTATGAGAACTTTCATATTTAGTAAGAGATAAAGTTAAGTCTGTAGTATCTGATCCTATAATATCACTATACTTTAGATCTCCATTTTTTGTGGTTTTTTCGTATTTTTGAGTATGTATTGCTTCTGGAGCAAAATTATAATCATCTACAATCCATAAATTATTTTCGTTATAATTAGATGTTCTATAATCTTTAAGTAAGTAATTAGTGCCATCTCCTTTACCTTTGTTAGTATCAATAATATAATCTGAAACCCATTGATAACGTGAAGATTCTTTATTATAATTATTCCAATAAAATCTACTAATAGTCGTATTTGTAGAACTTGTATTTGAATTTTTAATTGCATTTTCTGTTATAGTTCTGTTTGTTGAAATAAATACTGGTACTATTGTTTTAGCAGCTGAACTACTACTATTGTATAACTCATATCCTAAAATATTTGGATTTTTAAATTTTGATGAAAACAATTTCCCATTCGCCATGTAAGGGCCATAGTAATAAGTGGCATAGCTATTTACTTCATCTGGAGTAAAAATAAATCTATTCCTTATTGGATCATCATTATTATCTTCATTTTTATTTCTAAAAATACCACCATTATTAGCATTGTATCCATCTGCTGAAGGAATATTTTCACCAGGGTCAACAGAAAAAGAATAATCTTTTGTCTTACCAGCATCAGTTGCAGAATATGAACATTTTTTTATAAATGTTGTTGTTTCATCACCTTCATATATTTTTGAAGGACCATCATTAGATTGATATGTATTATTCCATTCTGTTGCTTTAGCAATTATAGAATTAGTTTTTATTGATGAAGTAGGATCAGTATTTTCATTAAAATACTTACTATTGTTAGTATTATTAGTATTACCTAATAAATATGTTTGGAAGTCGGAATTATTTTTTACGATATTCCATAATGAAGAATAATCTTTTGTATAATACCACTTTTTACCATTTATCCATGAATAACTACCTGCTTCAACAGAGTCAAATTTATCTATTATATTAGATGTATCAATTGTTTTAACAACTGAAACAGAATCATATTTCTTTAATGCTTTATTAATAACATTTCTATAATTTGAACTTTCACTTAGTGAATTTTGTGTTATTAGTTTTGCATAAATATCTAATGCTTCTGATGAATTACTATTTAAATAATTAACGAATTTCAACTTAGCACCTGCTGTAGTATTATCGCCAACAATTTCATCTAACATTTGACTTAATGTAGCACTACTATATCCAGTTAATAAAGTTTGGATTAATTCCATCTTTTTTATTAAATAATAATCTTCATAAGCATAATTATCACCATCATTATCATCTTCTTCAGGGAATAAAGGATTTAATATATCACCACTATTAATCAAAGCGGTCAAATAATTTTCAAGTACTGTTTTTAATTCAGAAGATTTAGAATTAGTATTAATTAAAGTTCTAATTTTGTTTTGAACTGATACATAATCAGTACTTTCACCAGATACTACCTTAGCTAATAATTCATCATATAATAAAGTTTGTAATATATCTGAATAATATGTTGCTGATTGAGTTGTATTTGAATCATCATAATATTTAAATATTTTATTAATTATACTTTCTCTTATAGAAGACGAAATGCTAGAATAACATTTATTATCAAATAAGATATATTGTAATATGGCAGTTAAATTTGAATCAGTTAAATCTGATGTATTGATAGTATCTTCTGCAATTATTTCATTCATTAAATTATCAAATAAATCTTCATCAATATTTGAGTACCAAGATTCAGATGTAAAAGCTACATTTACTACATTGTCCTCATTTTCTGAATTGTATTTTAGATTATCGTTATTAACGAAAACTGACATAGCTTTAACATTTCTAGCTAGAGCTTCTGCTGCATCTAAATAAGCTAGATTCTTCCAACCAATTTTTTCAATTAATACTTCATTAACTTTATCAAATCTAACAAATTGGAAAAAGTCTGCAATATATGCATCTGTAACAATCGAAGAATCAATAGCACTAGCATCACCATTTATAGCTCTTCTAAAGATAAAATCGTCACTAAATACACCAATATTACCAGCATTATCTCTAACAGAAGATAGCGGTGCGTAAGCAACTGAACCACCACCAAATGTATCTACTGATCCATTAACCGTAATGAATGTTGAAGTATCAACATTACCTTCAGGTATGTTATATTGTAAATTATTTTGAGTAATATAGGCACCATTATAGAAATTTATAACATATCTAATTTTAATTTTTCCTTTAGTTCGAATGGCAAAATTGATAAATCCAAACATTGAACCTAAGTAATAATATTCGGCTCTATCAGCACTATATGCTCCATCACTAACATATTTTAGTGCTTCATAACCATCATTATCATTGTCATTGTAATCAATTATATCGAAATCTTTAAATATCATATGAGATAAAGTACCACCATCATAATGATATTTTTCAAGTATTTTAACATTGCTATAATTAATTGTATTTGCAATGCTGAATTCTATATCATCATATAGTCCTAAATTGAACGCACCAATAATTGAACCAACAACTTCAGAACCATAAATATTTCCATAATTTAAAATATTAATAACATTACATGTACCACGAGCAATAATACCACCAACAAAGCAATGATTAGATTGAGTTCCAGTTACTTTAACATTTGATGAACCATTCACACCTACTATAGTTCCATAATTAATTGAGAATGCTATTACTTCATTAAGATTTTTTGAAATTGAATTATCTAATTTTGTATTTATATTATTAGCGACTAAACCTCCAGCATAAACCTCAGAATTAACACTATTGCACATATCAATTACTTGAATAGTACCATTATTAGCTGAGTCCCTAATTTGAGCATTAGGACCTGCAAAATCACATGCTATACCACCAGCATAAAATTTAGAATTATTATTTCTAGCAAAAGCATCTAACTGAATATCTCCCAAATTAAATGCATTAGAAATAATACCTTCATTTAAATAAGAAATGCCACCAATAAATACATCACCATTTAAGTTTGTAGAAGATGTTTGACTAGCATTTTCAGGAGTATTATCATTCTTAGATTTTGTTATAGTCATAGCATGATCATAATCACTAGATGTTACCTTTAGTTTACCATTATTGATAGCTTCATCTAGTGTACCAACCTTTGATTCATCAAACGTTAATTTTGTTGGATTCTGTGAATCACTAGAATCAATTGATAAGTTTTGAAGACAAATTCCTGATAAATAAATACTTAAGTTGATATCTGAACTAGCACCATCAGATACTATTATATCTCCACCATTATACAATTTATTTGCTAAGCATTCATTACTTAATGTATCGAATAATCCGGAAATCTTAAGTGTAGAATTTGTAGATATACCATTATTCAAATTGAAATTAAGTTTACCCTCATTTCTAATATCAGAATAAGATATATTATTACCCAATGAAACGCCAGAAATCAAATAATTTGTTTTTGAAGAAATATCAGCTGTAGTTTCAAAATTTATATCTCTTAAATTATAAAGCATTGATGCATTTGTTGATTCACCGGCAGTAACATTTAAAACACCAGCAAAAGATGTAACTGAATTTAAATTAATTGTTTGAACATCAGCATATGCATAATCTGTTTTATCTCCACCAGCTGATACATCATCAGCGTATTTACTATAATAACCTAGATTAAACAAACCCTCTAATTGAGAAATTACAGATGGAGAATTAATCAATAATACATTTGATACTTTTGCTTTTAAATTTCCTCCAAAAACATTAACATCTGCTCTATTTGTAAATGTTGAGGCATAGAAAATATACTCTCCATTTTTATCAATATACTTAGATGCTCTAAGACCAGTTCCGTTAGTAGTTGATTTTTGTATATTGGCATTTTCAACACCTGAAACAAAAGTATCATTGCTGTTAGCATATACAGTAATTTTACCAATATTATTAAATCTAGTAACTTGAGCTGTAACACCTAAGTGTCTACCTATAATACCGGCAACGTATAAAGATTTATATAAAGAACCATTAGTATTTCCGACGTTAATATTTCCTAAATTTTCTAGATTTGAAGTTTTGTCAGATTGTGACAATAATTCGTCATCTACTATCACATCATGATTATAATTTGTTGTGTATCCAGCTCCAACAATGCCACCAATTGAATAATCAACTGATTGTCCAAGTTCAATATTAATATTTATCGCGTTAACACAATTAACTAAAGCACCTGAAGATTCTTCTATATAACCAACAATACCACCAACAGCTATTCCTTTTAGGTATGCATCTGAATAATCAATATCACCACTTGCTTCTTTTATATCAAATGAACCAGCTGAAGTACAATTTGTAATTACACCGGCACCACCTAATACTCCGCATATACCACCTAAATAATACTCACCAATGTTTGTTGCATTTGTTTTTGAATCACCATTAACGAAATTTCCGTAAACATTGACATTATCGACAGTACCCTTTTCAATATATCCTGCTAAAATACCAATACCTTTTACTTTAATTTTATTATTAGCTATATAAGTATTAGAATAAGTATTAGATAAATCCAAATCACCAATAGTAACATTATTAGCATTGTCTTTTTGTGCTTTTCCAGCATAAATATTCAAATTACTGATATTTCCTGTGACGAAGTTAAAAAGACCAAAGCACTCAACACCTGCATTTTTGGCGATTCTATCTCTATTTAAAATATCAGCATTATAAATTGTAGGATAATTACTTTGAGAATTATCCACCATTGTAGTTATCTTATTGTTTAATTGAACACCAACGATCTTAGCACCTATACCTTTATTATATGTATATGATGCAGGAGCAATTAAATCCAAATTCAAATTATTAGTAATCTCATAAGTTACTTTATTAGAAGCGAAAATATCATCAACATTAAAAAGCTCAAACATGTAAGCAAAAGCTTTTTCATCGTCGATTGTAAAAGTACTTGTACTATTTTTATATGCTACACCTCTTCTAACAGCATATTTAATCTTAGTATTTGAACTATAAGTACCATAATCATCAGCTTTAAACCAACCATAATGAGAAGAATCAGTTATTAAACTATTAATTAATGCAGTCTTATCAATACAATAATCACCATATACTTTTGAAACTGGCTTAGCATTAAGATTATATCCCTCTGTATATGTTATCTTGTCACTACCATACGTTTGTATAGATGTATTCAAATAAAAATTTCTATTAAATTTATCGTCACTTGCAGTATTATTTAGAGCAATTTCAGCGAAATCTGTAAAATCATTTAATTGGAAATTTGTAACAATACTTGTAACGACATAATTATTAATTAAAGTGCCTTTATTATCAACGCATAAATCAGAAATACGACAGCCAGGTGCTGTAATACCTGCTAAATCGTCACCATCTTTTAAATTAAGAGGGTTAACAATTCCGTCATCAATAACAAAACATCCAGTTACAGATCCATTATTTTCTCCAACCAAATAAGAAACACCGCAATTCTTATCGAATTTTGAAGTATCCGGTATTGCTATATTTGGTCTAATCAAGCCTAAATCCTTAATTGTACCATTATTTTTAGCAAACATAGCGAAATATGTTACATCTTCATCCTTCAACGGATTAAAATCTAAATATGATATTTCATAACCTTGACCATCAAATACACCAGTAAATGCCTTACCTGATTTATAAGCAATTGGTTTAAACGAACTTGTACTCCATTTTATATTAGAAATCAACTTATATCTATAAGATAAATAATCATCATCACTATTACATTTATTAGAAAAAATCACTAGTTCTTCTTCGTCTTTAATAGTAATAGTTACACCATTTGGATTTGTAGGCTTACTTGTTTGTGCTTCAGTCATAGAAATACTATCTGCATTTACATCTAATGCTGAACTTTTAATGTAGGCTAAATCGCTATCAAATGCTTTAGTATGTCTAGAAAAACCACTATCTTGAGTGAAATTTAAAGCAATAACAAAAGCAGAAAGAGCAATCGCACTAATCATAATTATTACTTTTTTTAAATAAACTTTTAAATTATTATGTTTCATAGTACCAGCTCCTTTCTAACTATTAGTAATTTCGCTTGGATTAAATCCCCATAAAGCTTGAACTCTATTAGCCTGAACAACATCCACAGTAAATGATACTTCAACATCAACATATTCACTATATATACCAGAATTTGATAAGGCATAATAATAAGCTTCATTTACATTAAATATATATGATTGTTCTTCAAAGTTTCCATTTTCATCTTTTTCAGGATTAAACATTTTTTTCAAATAGATACAGTTTGTACTTTTATCATAATACCAATCATTATTAGTTACAGTGAATGGAGACATACCACCAATTTGGTCCTTCATTTCGTAAACTTGCTTATTAGTTGATGTATAAACTCTTGTTCTTGTCCAAGCATCTTGAATATGTATTCTAACATATGAAGCAATCTCAGATGTAAAAGAAAATTGGAAACCAATTTGTGATAAATAATATCTTTTACCATTACTTGTTGGATTTTTTGCTTCAGTAGCACTACAAGTCATTCTTTCATCCGCATCAATTAATGAATAGTATTCATCATCCACGGTTTTACTTTCATCAATAATTACAATTGATAGACCATCAGTACCAACAACTGCTTTAAAACCTTCATCTTCATCGCCAACCATAACACTTGCACTAGAAATCGATCCAGTAACATCATTTAAGACACATGTAACAGTAATAATTTTATCACCAACTTGTGCACTTAATTTCTTCTTATCTGTTGAATCAACATTCCATAGAACGTCATCGGCATTAGAATCAAAACCTTTTACACCATCTTTAAATCCAGTATATTTTCTAGTTTTCTCATAATAAGTACCTGAAATATCTGAATTAGGTTCAAAAGTAACAGTTGTAGTGCCTGATTCATCTGAATAATACGTCTTGCCAGCAATAAATTTCTCATCTTGTGTTTCAACAATTATATCTTCATAGTCTAATGCAATTTCATCAATAATAGCAACAGTATCATTTCTTAACTTTTCAGTCTTGCTATATTTAGAGTCATTGATTGAATAATTATTATCTTTTGCATAAATAACATATTTTTGTGAATTAATTCTAATATTACCTAAATTAGCATTAACAAATGCAGTTTGATTAAAAACAAAGGCTGCAAATGTAACTATTATTGATGCAGAAAGGACAAGTAGTCCAACAAGATAGATAATATTATATTTAATATTTAATCCAATATGATGTTTTTTCTTATTCATAAGGACCACTTCCTTTCTATATTTTACTTAATCATTTTTATGGTTCATTAGGTTCATTACTAGATGTATTATCATCATTTTGATTATTACTACTATTTTGGTCGTCACCACTAGTTTGGTCGTCACCACTAGTTTGGTTGTCACCACTAGGTTGGTCATCTCCACTTTGGTCGCCGCCACCTGTTTGGTCATCTCCACCTTGGCCTTCTCCACCTTGGTCGCCGCCACCTGTTTGATCATCACCACTAGTATCTTCAGTTTTATTTTCTGTTTCTTCGACATCAGCGATAGGAACAGACTGAATTGTTAAATCAAATGTATAACTATTTTTCAATCTCTTAGCTTCGTAATCTTCATATAAGAAATCTTCGTTTTTAGCAGTACTAACCTCTTGAACACCAAACAAATACATAGTCACAACTAGTTGTTTTGTTTCACCAGGCTGAATAACATTATTTGTCAAAGATAATCTATATTCTTTTTCAGTAAGCCCTTGGACTACTTGATAAGAACGGCTGATTACATAATAATTTTTAACATTGTCGCTATCTACAGTACTAGAAGCAACCTCATATACATAATCATCTCCGCTTTCTTCTAATGTTTTTTCGTAATATGTATCATCAGGTACATATTCAGTTGGAACTACAAATTCCCCATTAGAATCCTTTATATAAAAATTTGAATAATTCTTTTCATCCACTTCATCAGTTTCTATAAAGAACCACTTTTCATAATAAGTTTCATTCTCATTATAAGTTGATGCTTCAACATAATTTTCAACAATTTCGTAATAAGTTAAGTTTGAATTAAATGTACCAGTAGCTGGAGTATATTCATCATCAGTTTTTGTAAAGTATTTAACTGATTTTGATGAGTCATATGTTACAACAACATATTCATCATTATTCTCTGTGCGTGTCTCATACGTTACATAATCAACATCCACATTTCTTGCCTTTGCAATTGTATTAATATTATCATCAAAGCCATCTACTTTATATAAGCAATCTATATATGAAATGGATTCATTATTATTTTGAGAACCCATTTTGATTAATTTTTTGGATTTAAATTCAATACTATAATTAATAGGTGTCGTACCTTTATTTACCAAATAAACTTTAAGTTCTACTGCCATATCTTTTAAGTATTTAAATTCAAATTCACTATTTGAATCAAAAAAAGCCAAATTATCAACATCATAGGAATACACATTTTTTTCTTCATCGTCATCAAAATAGTATTCGACTGACACATTTTTTGCAGTTGCGTCAATAGTTGCAATTTGTTGTTTCTTAGTATACCAACCAAAAGATACTATTAATACAACCGAAATGATTAATAGAATTGGAGTTATAATTGATATTATTAAATTTATTATTCTCATTTTTTTACTCATCAATCATCACTCCTTCCCAAAAAATTATTTTATTTCTAATCCGAAATGACCAATGGTTAAAACTTGATTTTGATATAAATTACTATCAGAAGAATAAGTTGTTGTATCCATATGCTTATAATTTACTAATGAAGCAGCCTCATTAAACTCTAAAGCAAAATATACATAAAACTCACTTGAATCTGATGAAACGTAAGCTGGAAGATCCTTATTAACATCTTCTAACTCATAAGAAGTAAGACTAGAATTTATAACATTAGTCTTATTCTCCATAAACAAAGAATTTCCTATTCCATAACTATAAAATCTAAATGCATCTTGAACCAAAAAATCTTTTAAACTAAAAGATGAAGTTGTCTCGTCATACAAATATAGCACACTAGACTTATTTTTATTCCCCTCTTTAGAATCAATAGTGGTTTTTGTACTTTTACCAAAGTCATAATATGAGGAAAGATTTTCTTTTTTTGGTTCAGTAACTCTTTGATAAACAAAGTTTGGTGAGGTACCACTTCTAGTAAAATATTGTTTACTAGTTATTATATCTTTATCTTCAGTAGGCTTATAAACAGGATCCATATTGAATGCTGCATTACCGTAATTCAATACATAGTAGCCATTATATCTTAATTCTGATCTTTGTAATACTTCTGCACCGTATTGATTCTTCGCTATTTTAGATGAAATGTCACTAAGACTTAATTTATAGCTTCCTGCAGATGATGAATTAACCCTAAATCTAAAAAAGAATGCATCTCCAGGCTCCATATTATTTATGGAAAGATCTTTAGTTGAAGTCCAAGTCCAATGAATATCTCCATTTTTTCTATAGCTTCCACGCTCAAGGTCTAGTGTAAAACCATCGTTAGAAGATTTACCAAAAATGCCATTAGCACTAGCTTGCTCATTGCTTACATACCAGGCATTTATGACAAAAATCAAAAGAAACGTTGTTATAACAAGTGTTATTAAATTTAGTATTAACTTCTTATTCATAACATCATTCCCTTCAAAAAAAATATGAGACAGCCAAAAGTACTAAATAAATTGTAACTGGCTGCCTCCTAGGCCCTATAGCTTTGCGTCACAAAATTCCTTTTGTTTTGCCTTTTATTTGCGTTGTAAAAATACACAATATATCTTTTGTGTACTTCTATTATAATTTCTACGTGCAGATATGTCAACAAAAAAAGTGAGTAATCACTCACTATATAAAATGATATAAAAGTAATATTTCTTAAATTGCATTTATTTTGTAGAAAAAATAGTATTAATTAAAAACGTTTACATTGCGAATGATATTAATACAAAGAAAAAATAAGCAAAATTAAAAAGCATTGGATGGATACCATAATGATATGTTACCAATGCTTTCCCTCTTAAAAACTAAAAATCATATCTTAATTTTCCTAATGCAAACACCAAATAATGTGGAATAGTAATAATATCTCTTTCCTCACTTACATTATAATCACCTATTTTAATTAATTTAGTTTTACCATAATGATCAGGATGTTTCATCACTGTCTTACTAGATTTTGTATTACCTGTTTTTGCTTTTGCTTCTACTAATGTAATGCTTTCCTTACATTATAACAGGATCAACAACAAAATAGTAGGTGGGAATCTTTTATGCATACGAACAAAATGATTATTATGCTTGAACAAAATTATAAAACTTTATAAAAGTAGCAATCAGAATAAAAGTAATCCACTCTCTTTAACATTTGGATATAGTGAATTTTAATCTGAATAACACCAGAAATTTGTTCTATTAGAAGCTTTATAATATGTTATTATTCAAATAAATCATCTAATGTTATTACATTTACAAAATCAGATGAGTACTCACCATTTTTTAAACCAAACGTTGTAATTAAAACATTATAAATACTTTGCTTCTTTAATATTTTATTTTTAATTAATTCTTCTCTTTGCATTAAATCCAAATGATAATTCTTATTCAATACAAATTCAGAAGAATAAAACTTAGCTTCACATAAATTAACAATATTATCTTTTCTTTCAATAATTAAATCTATTTGAGCCCCTTTTTCTTCTTTTGATTTGTACCATAAAGAACCTATAGAAGAAACACC
>AUXO010831093.1_pt1 | contig 17282 bp, 14 predicted proteins | sample 768731 | NCBI WGS metagenome assembly AUXO01 (sample SAMN02715735, study PRJNA202380) | gut metagenome | biome: sheep rumen | host: Ovis aries | place: New Zealand: Palmerston North
TAACGGGCCTTCGGCACTGTCCACCAATAAAACGACGCCATCCACCATGGATAAAATACGTTCTACTTCGCCACCAAAATCGGCGTGTCCAGGGGTATCCACGATGTTAATTTTGTATTCACCCCATTGAATAGACGTAGGTTTTGCAGATATGGTAATTCCGCGTTCACGTTCAATATCCCCACTGTCCATAACACGGTCTTCGACATGTTCGTTTTCACGAAATGTTCCAGATTGTTTTAACATATTGTCAACCAAGGTTGTTTTGCCATGGTCAACGTGTGCAATAATCGCAATATTACGTATTTTCATATTATATCTTCTTGGTTTTTGTGCAAATTGATATATTATACCATATTTTTGCGATTTCAACAAATTATATATAAAAAATATACTGTGATGTATTTTTGTCTATTTATATTGACATTTATAAAAATTTGTCTATAATATTAGTTATAAACAAAAAAGGTGGATTATGAAAAACAGATACAATTACATAATTGATAAAATATTTTTTAGTGATTTATATCTGGGGGATTTTTGTGCTGATTATTTGGATGCACAACAGGTCGTTCAACGTAATATCGCTTTTATCCAAACCAATCCAGATGCAGATTTGAAACCTGTGATGATTGGTTCTGCGGATAATAAAGATTATAAAAAATTATATGCATTTTTAGATGTCTATCACAAGGTTATAAATTATTACAGATATTATGCGAAATATAATATGCAAGATAAAGAGCTTGAGGCAGCATTGAAAAATTGGCAACGCATATCGCAACCAAAACAAAATATTTTTACACGAATTGCAAATAAAGTAAGATAAGAAAAACCGCCCAAACGGGCGGTTTTTTAATGTTTGCCACCAATTTTTGTTCTGCCACCCATCAGTGGTTGCAATTTTTTCGGGATATTGACAGAACCATCTGCGTTTTGATGATTTTCTATAATTGGCACCAATGCACGCGGTACGGCAATACCTGTATTATTTAATGTTGCGACAAATCTAACTTCGCCACTGGCATTATCGCGATAGCGTGTATTTGTGCGGCGTGCCTGGAATTGACCGATTGAAGAACAAGAGCCCAATTCACGATATGCGTTTTCTGATGGGAACCATGCTTCTACATCGTTCATCTTAACCTTGTTAAATCCCATGTCGCCGGTTGAATTAGCAATCACGCGATATGGCAATTCAAAATCATCCATAATTTCACATAAATTATTTAACAATAATTCATGCATAGAATCGCTGTCTTCTGGTTTACAGAATATATATTGTTCGACTTTGTTAAATTGATGAAATCTTACCAGACCACGTGTGTCACGTCCGGCGGCACCGGCTTCTTTGCGAAAGCAGGGTGAAAATCCGGCATATTTTATTGGTAAATCGTTTTCGTTCAATATTTCGCCAGAATGTAAAGAATTCAAAATTATTTCTGCTGTTCCTGCCAAACATCTGTCTGTATCGGTCAGCATAAACACATCATCGTTCATTACATTTAAATCAGACCCCATGAAATGACCTGCATTAAATATGGTTTGTGGTTTTGTAATTGACGGACATTCGATATAAGTAAATCCTTTGGCAATTAATTTTTGAATAACATAAGTTTGCACGGCTAATTCTAATTCTGCCAATTCACCACACAGACAATATGTTCGTGTTCCACAAATGTTCGCGATTTTTTCAGGCATCCACCATCCGTTCATATCTAACAATTCCCATTGGGGGCGGGGTGTAAAATCAAAATTGCGTGGTGTTCCAACACGTTTAATTTCAACATTTGCAGAATCATCTTTACCAATTGGTGCGCTGGCATCTGGAATTTGTGGAACACGGTGTAATAAATCGATTAAGATATTTTCTTTATCTGCCAATTCTGCCATATCGTTGGCGATTTCTTCACTTATTGCCTTTGATTTAGCAACCAATGCGGCCTTGTCAGTGGCGGTTGGTATTTCGCGGGATATTTTATTTTTTTCTGCGGTTTTAGTTTGTGTAATTGTTTTTAATTCACGCACACGCACATCCAATTTTAAAATATCGTCAACCACATCAGGAAAATTTTTCACACGACATGCGTTTTTTACAACATCTGCATTTTCACGAATAAATTTTAAATCCAACATTTTATTTGTCCTTTGCGTTTAAATAGGCGATTGCATCCATTGCTGCGCTGCACCCAGTTCCGACAGCTGTTGCAATTTGCATTTTAATATTACTGCGAACATCACCAGCAACAAACATCCCATCTGGTAAAGATTCAGGAATTATACGTCCCAAATCATCACGTTTAATGGTTTCTGATAAATAATCAGTATTTGCCTCATGTCCGATGGCAACGAATATACCATCACATTCAATTTCATCGCCAGATGTTGTTGTTGCAATTAATTTTTCACTGTTGTTTTTTTGTGCGATAGATTTTAATTCTGTGTTAAATAAACATTTGATATTTTCACGTTCATTAACACGTTTGCGCAATATGTCTTCAGCACGGAAAAATTCATTTTTACGATAAACGATGGTGACATTTTTTGCAACATCTGCCAGATATAGCGCATCGTTTAATGCGGCATTTCCACCACCAATAACCAACACATCACGTCCTGAATAGAAAAATCCATCACATGTCGCACAATAAGAAACACCACGACCAAACAATTCACGTGCGCCATCAATTTCTAATCTGCGTGCACGCGCACCAGTTGCCAAAACAACGGTTTTAGAATCGTATGTTTTTCCATTGTCGCATTTGATTGTATATGTGTCATTATTAAATTCGATATTTGTTGCAGATGTATAAACAACTTCTGCACCAAAACCAGTTGCCTGTTTTAAAACACTTTGAATCCAATTCATCCCAGAACCGATATATCCCGGAAAGTTTTCTAAATTAGCAATTTCACCAGTTTGCCCCCCCAGTGTATCACCGGCAATTATCAAAGTTTTTTTATTTGCACGACCTGTATAAATCGCGGCGGTTAATCCCGCAGGCCCCGAACCTAAAATTATAACATCATACATGTTTATTTTCCTTTTCTTTGTGTGGTAATGATAACACAAAAACTATATTGTGCAAATGGAAAATATGGTTAGTTTTTTTAGGGGTATCTTGTATTGTCATTGCGAGAGCGCATCAGCGCTCGTGGCAATACAGGTTTGTTATGTGTCGGCAGAGCCGACAACTTTATTTACCTAGATTCCCACGCTGCGCTCGGAATGACCGGGTTCTGGAATAATTTGCAAAAATAAAATATTGATTGAATAATAAACATCATAATATTAATATCAAATACATGAAAAAATATTATGTATATATAATGGCATCTAATAAAAACGGAACATTGTACACAGGTATTACTAACGATATCAACAGACGTTCTTTTGAACATAAAATTCATTTGAACAAAAGCAGTTTTTCTGCGCGATATAATGTTAATAAACTGGTATATATGGAAGTTTTTGAAAATCCAGAATATGCGATAATGCGCGAAAAACAAATAAAATCTTGGTCGCGTAATAAAAAGAAAGATTTAATCGAATCTATGAATCCGGATTGGGTTGATTTGTTTAATTATTTGAATTGTTAAATACATTAAAAAGGGATGTGTCATTGCGAGAGCGCGGTAGCGCTCGTGGCAATCCAGGTTTGTTATGTGTCGGCAAAGCCGACAACTTTATTTACCTAGATTCCCACGCTACGCTCGGAATGACTGGGGTCTGGAACACAGAGAAGGGGGGGATAAAAAAACAGGTTGCGGGAAATGCAACCTGTTTTTTATCTTATTAATCAATTTGTTTAATTGATTTCCAATGCTATTGGATCACCGTATGTACCGACTTCTTCTGTTCCGACATAGCATGTGATATGGTCGCCAACTTCTTCCATCCATGCCTTGACGGCTTCATTAGCAGCATTTTCATACTTGATACGTTGTGCTGCCTTAATCGCAGCGAACGTGATTCCGCCACCCACAGCTGCCGAAACCGCACCAACCGCCACATTCAATCCTGCCTTGCTGTGACCGGCTTCATCTTCAACATTTTTACATGCAGTTTCCAGTTTATTCATATCTGTCAAGAATGTTTTATATGCATCGCTGTCCTGGAACCTTTTTCCACCAGTTTGTTGTCCATAGGTTTGATCAGCAACAGCTTCAACAGCATCCCTATGATATTTTGTGACTATTCTCAATTGTGTAGGTATTTCTATAGGTTTGCAGCTGTTACCACACTCTTTTTTTGCATCATTCAATTTTGCCAATATAGCAGTTGCATTGTCAGCAGATACAGTTTTTTCAAGCGTTCTAAGTTCGTCAAGGATTCTTTGACAGTTTGGGCCACATTGCGTGGAATCGGCGCTACGAATATTCCCCTCTGTTGTTCTGACTTTGTTAATATCTTCAGAATCCCAATCGTAAATATCAATAGCTGCTTCGGCTTCACGCCCCTTGATTGTGATAACTTCGTTGATTGCATCTTCATATGTTCCCATTGACAGGTTTGTTCCGCTGATATCTGCACCGGCACTGCGGGCATATGTGCGCGCCTTAACCGCATGATTTAATGCTGTTTGGAATTGTGTTGCCGCATTGACATTATTGCGCTCATTGGCAATGCCATAATATGCTTTGCGTGCTTTATCAATTTCGGTCAAGCAACTTTCTGCGGCTTTGTTATGTTTTTCTGCGGTTTTTTTGCTGGTACCACTTAAAATACCACCCAATGAACCGTTGTTCTTTTGAACCGCATCCGCCAGGGCATATCCACCAATGCCAGATGCCAATGCCGCGGCAGCGCTGGTTCCCCATAATGCCCAATGGGATTTCTCGCTGCCTTCACCGGCTTCTTTACGTGCCTGTTCAGCAACTTTTTCTGTTATCTTGTCTAATGTTTTTTGATCAATCCATGAACCGCATGTGAACGTATCGCCAACCGCAAAGTATGCTGTGGCTGCAGACCCTAGGTTATCCTGAATCGCCTTGTCATCAGATTGGATTGTCACACGCACACGACAGAATGAACCATACAAATCATTTGATGCGGTGAATTGGTTTTCTTTTAATCCCTGCATAGCATAATTCTTTGGTATTTTATTCCCATGCAGTTTTACCCACATAAATGTTGAACCATTTTGATTGCTTGCCCCCATAATACCACCAGTATTGTTGGATAAACATACATTTTGTTCCTTGGTCAATTTTGCGTTATACATTGCCTGTGCTTCTTTTTCAACATCGCGCAATAATGTTTGGAACAATGTTTTCGCACCATTTTCCAATGCATATTCAGTGTAATTTTGTCTCACTTCTTTACTGTACACACAACCATCTTCGTCCATGATTCCGACACAGTCGCCGTTGGTTGGGGCTTCTTCACGACCGATACAAATATCATCAGCATTATCCGGTGTTGTGCATGCGATAAGCACACCATCGGAGTTTGTTATCTCTGTAGCTGTGGTTGTGTTGGCGTCGTTCCATGCATCACGAACAGTTCTATTGGGCTTGACCCCCCAACTGGAAGTATCTTGTTCTTCGCGCCATGCAGCGGTTGCAACCTTTAAATGTTCTTCGCATACGGATGAAGATTTAACATTGTTCATACATAAACCGATAACAATATTGTAATCCAATACACCGCCCATTTTGTTCATGCTGCTATCCAATTTTGTTCCTGTATTATATGTTCCAGAAACGATATCTGTACGATTACGATAACAATTTACATAATCTTTACCACACATAGATTTCACGCAAGACAATGCAACCGTTTGACATTGTTTTTTCATATTTTCAATTGCTGCATCATTATAAGATGTTGCCAACAATGCGTTTAATTTACCAACCGCACCAATTGGGTCTTTTTGTGCAGCTCTGCCCATTGCATCATATTGTGGGAACAATCTGTTAAATGTTGTATTTGTTTCATCAAAATATGTGTATGAATACCCATCTGTATCAGATGCTGTTGCTGCATATATACAATTCGCATCAGCGTTCACAATCGCCGCACATCCAGATTGTATATCTTCGTACGGCTCTTTATTGATGTTAACAGAATCAATTGTTGGTCTTGCACTAAGTTGTCCTGATTTGATACCGCGCGCCAAACTATAACACACAGAACCCAAACCGCCACCACAAGAACGCATTGCGCATGATTTAATTGTTTCATAACATGCATCTTTGGCCTTGGTATCGAATTTCTTTACCAATTCTTGAACGCGCGTGTTAACGGAATCTTTGCGTGCAGCATAAGCCAACGCAAATACATCTTCTTGTAAATCAATATCAACCAAATCCTTTTTGGATGGTGTTTTTTCACGATATGTTATATGACAATACTGATTTCCGCCGATTGTTTCCAAACACTGCGATTTTAATAATTTTTGAACTGTTGTTTTCGTTGTCACTTCGGTTGAATATGTTGGATCGTCTGGATTGTTTTGAACGGTACGGTTACTGACAGTTGTTCCAGATTCAATAATATCAACCTGGTCAATTGCGGCCAATGATATGCCTTCGACACAACGCAATGGATTTTTTGTGCATGCGTTGATTAAACAATTGTCGGTCACTTTCTGACACGTTTTCACAGCGTTCATTGCCGCCAATTGTTGTCCGTTTTCAAACATTGTAAACAATCTGGATTTTTTATCAGATAGTTCCAAAGAATCAGCATTTGCAACCGAACCGAATAATGCGATTTTGCCAGCACTTTGACAACGTGCCAGTGTGGATGCACACAAAATGGCCTGTTTCTTAAATTCTTTTTCTGTCGTACACAATTCAAAATCAGCACCGCATATATCTTCACGGTTTAGACAACGTGTATAATTGCGCACACATTGTTCAGTGCTGAATTGATTTGAAATCCCTGCGCCAACAATCAATTGATCCAACACAGAACCAGATTTTGGATATGTGTAACGTGTAACCTCGCCATTACTGTTTTGTGATGACACATCGGACAGTGCATTAATCGCAGATGTTCCAAACAGTGCATTAACACCGCTGGGTTGGCATTGATATAAAACACTTAAACATTTGGACATTTGTCCATGGAATAAAACATTTGTTGTGCATTCTTCAAAATCAGCACCGCACGCATCAGACGACTTGATACAATCAGTATATTTTTCAATACATTCTGAATTATCCAGATATGACGCAGTTGAAGAACCGGTTGTAGTAGTAGTTGTTGTTGTTCCAGCAACATTACCGGCAACAATATGTCCCGCAATTGACGGTAAACGTGATGCGGCCTGATTACGAACACTTGCCCGTGAAGTTGCCGCAAATGCGCCAGTTGACATAACAACAGCCATTAATAAACCAAATGTTTTGATGATGTGTTTCATCTCCTTACTCCATTTTTGCTTTCCCTTTATTTTAACACATATGTAAAAATAAAAAAAGCAAAAAATGAAATATAAAGACAATTATTTTGAATTAATTTTTTTTAATACAGATTTTACTATATCTGCGCACAACATACCGATAAATGCGCCCAATATCACATCGCCGGCCCAATGTGCACCAACATAAACACGTGATATACCAATTATAATTGCCAATGTCCACGTTGCCCATTTTATACGTGGTGTTAACATACCCAACATTACCAGTGCTGCAAAACTGACCGCTGTATGACCAGATGGCATTGAATTAAATACTGTTTCAAATGTTCCAGGAACGAAAAATGTTGCATTTAATGCCTCGTAAATAACAGGACGCGAACGACCAATCAAAAACTTTAATATTCCGGTTGTCATTATTGCCAACATAACAGAACACAAAACATAAAATGCATTACTGTTTTTGATTTTAATAAACGCAAATCTAAAATCGTTTTCATTTGTAATGGCTTTGTAAATAAAAAATACCAACACAGATAAAATTGATATAATCAGCCATATTTTCGCACTGAAAATTTTGCCCATTAAAACCCTTGATACAATCAGTATATTTTTCAATACATTCTGAATTATCCAGATATGACGCAGTTGAAGAACCGGTTGTAGTAGTAGTTGTTGTTGTTCCAGCAACATTACCGGCAACAATATGTCCCGCAATTGACGGTAAACGTGATGCGGCCTGATTACGAACACTTGCCCGTGAAGTTGCCGCAAATGCGCCAGTTGACATAACAACAGCCATTAATAAACCAAATGTTTTGATGATGTGTTTCATCTCCTTACTCCATTTTTGCTTTCCCTTTATTTTAACACATATGTAAAAATAAAAAAAGCAAAAAATGAAATATAAAGACAATTATTTTGAATTAATTTTTTTTAATACAGATTTTACTATATCTGCGCACAACATACCGATAAATGCGCCCAATATCACATCGCCGGCCCAATGTGCACCAACATAAACACGTGATATACCAATTATAATTGCCAATGTCCACGTTGCCCATTTTATACGTGGTGTTAACATACCCAACATTACCAGTGCTGCAAAACTGACCGCTGTATGACCAGATGGCATTGAATTAAATACTGTTTCAAATGTTCCAGGAACGAAAAATGTTGCATTTAATGCCTCGTAAATAACAGGACGCGAACGACCAATCAAAAACTTTAATATTCCGGTTGTCATTATTGCCAACATAACAGAACACAAAACATAAAATGCATTACTGTTTTTGATTTTAATAAACGCAAATCTAAAATCGTTTTCATTTGTAATGGCTTTGTAAATAAAAAATACCAACACAGATAAAATTGATATAATCAGCCATATTTTCGCACTGAAAATTTTGCCCATTAAAACGGCAATACCGCACATCCAGCCACCACCAAATGTCCACGGATTGCATTTTGGATTATGAATCAAAGAATACAATATTTTATCGCCACCAAAAACACACGCCAAAACCAAAGCAATTGTAATTATTGCGCCAATTAAAATCCATTTTAATTTCAAAGTATTATCTTTGCGTATAAACATATTATATCCCCATCAGTTTGTTATAAATTGTTTTTTCAGTTAATATCTTTGTTCCCAGTCCTAATGCCATTGCATCTTCGTCGTTGCCGTCTGTGATGTTTGGACATGCACGGCGCAGGGCATTAACATCAACATCTGTTTTTGCATTATAATCGTGCGATTCAAATTCATCATTGATTACATTTAATAAAAATACATCCCTTTGCCCATCGTTTCGAATATTGGACAAACATACCAAAGGAAACACACCACGTCCATCCAATTTATTACCTTGACCTGTTTTCACAGATTTATTAAACAATTCCAATACACCACCATTTTTTAAATCCAGCATCGTGGCAATTCTGGCACGACCAGATGTTGGTGTGCCAATTAACACACCACGTTTGTTTTCATAAAATGTGGCTGCTAATGCCTCTGCAGTACCATTGGTGGTATCAGATATAAAAACAACCACAGGTAAATTTGTTATTGCATCGCCACCCGGAACAATTTCGGTTTCATCTACCGCTGTCTCAGAAATGCGCATAACAGGTTTTTGACCAACAAATAATCCTGCTAATTTTGCCATGGCGCGTTCATCATCGCCACCACTGGTTCTTAAATCTAATATAATACCATCAACATCTGAATGTTTATTTAATGCCTCGTTCACAATATCTACTGCGCCATCTGATATTTTATGAATAATAATTTCTAATATGCCGTTGGTGTTTTCGTTTTTGCCACGATATATAATATCTGCATCTGCCAACACAACGGTTGCACGACGTAACGTCACATTACGATTTCCAAATGGGGTTAATAATTTCAATTTTGCCGTTCCAGAATTATATCCAGATAAAATTCCTGTAATATCTTTGTCAGATATATTTGCCACACGTTGACCATTTATTTCTGATATAATATCGCCCTGATGCATGTCTGCAATATCAGATGGTGAATCTTTGAATATTCCGGTCACACGTAAATTACCACGTTCATCACGACCGGCCTCGAATCCTAAACTGGTTAAAATTCGCGTATCGTTATCATTTATAGAATCACGTGAATAAACATAATTTCCATTTTGATCAATTCCAGATAGTAATGCATTTACGACAATATTATATAATTGTGCACCATTTAATGCACGTAAATGCGCATCGCGTTCACGCATCTTTAATAACAAAGCAGTCGTAATTTCGCCATAACTGTGCCAATCTTTTGCGTCTGGATATGGGAAATTAGCAATTAATTCATCGCCCCATACCAATACTGCGCGATTACCAGTCGCCGCAATATGTGCATCTGGGTTTAATTTTTCTAAACTTTCAATCGCAACATCAATGTTTTTACCCGCCCAATTAACAGAATCTAATTTTTCGTAAATATCTGCAAAAACATCAGATGTTGCATGTACATCTAAACCCGTTTGAATTTGTGGGGAATCACGAAATAAATCAGTTGCAGAACAAAATAATGGCAACATCCCCAGACCAAATGTAAACAAAATCTGTACAGGTTTTATCATTTTATCTCTCCTTTGACCTGGGGTGTTTTTTAATAATCTGTTTCACGCAAATTGAAATGGTACAATATCACGTTTGAAATATAGATACTGGTTAATGTGCCGCTGACAACAGAGAATGTCATTGCAATTGCAAATTCGCGTAACATTTGACCGCCAAACAGATAAATACCAACCATTGCCAAAATTGTAGAAACACTGGTCATGATTGTTCGATATAACATTTCGTTAATGGACAAATCAATAACATCACTGGCTGGCATTTTATGATATTTTTTTATGTTTTCATCAATTCTGTCGTAGTTTACAACTTTATCATTAACAGAATATCCCAATCCCATTAATATAACAGCAATTGCCGTTTGGTTGAATTCCAATCCCATAATAGAAAAAAATCCAAACATTAAAATCATATCAAATATCAAAGACACAAATGAACCAACTGCATATCCACCGCGATAGCGAACCCAAATATATACAGACATCATAACAAACGATACTAACAATGCCCATATACCACCACGGATTAATTCACCACCAATTTTTGGACCAACAACCTGAACCTGAGAATAGGTGACATTATCGCCCAGAATATTTTTTATTTCTGTTACGCGTGCATTTTGTTGTTCATCGGTTGAACCCTTGGGCAATCCAACACGTAATAAAATGGCGTTTCCATCAACAGATTGTAATTCTGGTTTAAATTCAGATAAATCATGACGCATTTTATCAATGGTATATTCTGGATTGGCGGGTTGCACCTCCATCGAGATACCGCCAGAAAAGTCAATACCATAATTAAAACCTTTGAAACAGATTGATAATATGGACAACACAATACAGATTGCAGAAATCCAATATGATAATTTACGATATTTCATAAAATGCAGTTTCATAACATAACTCCTTGATGCACTTTGTTTTTTATTTCATTTTTATATAACCAATTTTTTTGCTTTTGCCATGCATGTAATAATCGACAAAAACACGTGTTAACAACAAACATGTAAATAAAGTTGTTGCCACACCAATTGATAATGTGACCGCAAATCCACGAATTGGACCCGCACCGAATTGGAACAAAATCAACGCACAAATCAAATTAGTTAATTCGCCATCCATAACGGTCTTGGTAGAACGGGTAAATCCATAATCGATTGCGCGTAATGTTGGTGTTCCGGCACGGACTTCATCACGAATTCTTTCAAACGGTAATATGTTTGCGTCCACCGCCATACCCAATGTTAACACAATACCTGCAATACCAGGCAATGTTAATGTCGCACCCAACAGTGCAGATACACCGATTATCATGAATAAATTTACAATCAAAACGATATCTGCAAACACACCGAATATACCATATAATAATGCCATAAATATTAATATGAATAACACACCAACCACAGCACCAATTTTACCGGTTGCAATTGTATCTGCACCCAATCCGGCGCCGACAGTGCGTTCTTCGATGACCTCCAACGGGGCAGGTAATGCGCCACTGCGTAATAACACAGCCAAATCTTTTGCGCCCTGTAATGTAAATCCGCCGGATATTTGACCACGTCCACCGGGTATTGGTTCACGAATTGTTGGGGCAGACAAAACCTGGTCATCCAAAACAATCGCAAAACGTTCATTAACATGTTCAGTGGTTAATTTTGCAAAACGACGTGTCCCAGATGCATCAAATTCAGTTGTCACAACAGGCATATTGTTTTGATCAAAATCTGCCTGGGAATTTTTCAAACTGTCACCTGATACTTCAACACGGGAATAGACCGCAACTTTTTGACCTGGTGCATCCATATAATCCAAAAACACCGTACCAGATGGTGCGTGTCCAGATTGTAATTGTTCACTTGTGATGTTTTCATTGACCAAATGGAAAGACATTTTTGCTGTTTTTCCAATCAATTCTTTTATACGTTCTGGATTATCGACACCTGGTAATTGAACCAAGATATATTTTCCGCCCTGTGATTGAATAGATGGTTCTTTTGTCCCCAGCGCATCAATACGACGACGAACAATTTCGATACTGCGTGACATTGCATCACTAATCATTTCTTCGCGCGCCTTGGATGTATAAGAGACAGTTAGATTTTGACCAGACGATGAAATATCTGCGCTGGTTCCCAAAACACTTCTTAAACGACCTTTGGCTTTGGATACTTCGTCACTGTCACGAACAACCAGCGTAACAGAATTTCCAGTATTACGTAATTCAGAAAAACGTATGACACCTTTGCTTCTGTCTATCATGGCACTACGCACCTCGTCATATAATTGGGCGTATTTTTCCTTTAACATGACATCAGTATCGACCTCTAATAATAATTGTGCGCCACCTTTTAAATCCAACCCCAATGGAATTGGTTTTATCCAAGATGGAAAATAATTTGCCATTTTTGGCGATATTGTAGGCACCGCCAACAACACACCGAACAATGATATAAAAATAATTGCTAATTTTCTAAACATAACTTTACCCCTGTGAAAATTATTCTATATTTGCGATGGCGTTTTTGTTAACTTCGATAACAACGCCTTTGGCAATTTCCATTTCAATTGTTTTTTCATTTACTTTCTTGACAGTTCCATAAATTCCAGCCGCCAAAACACGATTGCCAACCTTTACAGAATCCAGCATCTTTTGATATTCTGCCAAACGTTTTTTATTTGGGCGTATCATAAACAGATATAAAATTGCGATAATAATAACACAATATAAAATCATACCCCACATACCAGTTTGTTGTGACATTTGAGGAACGTTTTGACTCACTTGGTTTACAACTTCTGTTGTTTCATTCATGAATAATCTCCTTTATTTATAAGACAACACTAGTAAAAAAACAAAAATAAGTAAAGAAAAAACTATCTAGCCCCGTTCAAACAATGTATCCAATTCAGATATGGGGATAATTTTATATACTGGCCGCCCATGATTGCATTCACCGCCATGTTCAGTTTTTTCAATATCTCGCAAAATTGCGTTCATTTCCGCCATATTTAATTTGCGCCCAGCACGGACAGAATGATGACAGGCAAAATTTGCCAGTTTCAGATGTAATTTTTCCTGTAATCGCGAAGAATGTCCATTGGCGCGCACTTCATCTGCGATTTCATGAAAACAATTTTCCCAATTCAAATCCCAATCAGACGGTTTTTCAAATATTGCAACAGATGTGTCACCAAATGCATCAATATGTAATCCGCATTGTTTTAATTCATCAGATACAGTTAACACAGATACCACTTCTTCTGGACGCATGTTTATAACGATTGGTGTTAATAAAGGTTGTGTTTTAATTTCGTGTTTGCGCAATTTTTCATATGTAATTCGTTCGTGTGCAGCGTGTTGATCAACAATAACAAAACCGTTTACATTTTCGGCCAAGATATATTTATCATTTAATTGTCCAATGACGCGTCCCAGTGGTAAATCAAATTCAGATTCATTTGTTTGTGGCACGTATTCATGTTGATTGTCTTCTGTCTTGTTAAATATGTTTATATTTGCGGTTGGTTCTGTGACAAAATGTTTCATATCAACATCGAAACGGGCAGGGCGCGAATTAAAAAAAGTTTGTGTTGATGGAATTTGAAAATCATGACTAAAATTGCTATTTGTGTTTTGTGTATTGATTTGTGTATTTTGATTTAATGTTTTTGACAACACATCACGCAGAGATTTTATTATAAAAGAACGCACATGTGTTGGTTCTAGAAAATGAACTTCTGTTTTTGAAGGTGATACATTTACATCTACATTACGTGCAGGCAATTCCAGATACAATGCACACAAAGGAAATTCGCGGGCATGCATAACATCCATGTATGCAGCACGCAGTGCGGTCACTAAAACCTTGTCTTTGACAGGGCGACCATTTACAAATAAATATTGGTCAATTGATGATGCGCGTCTTAAAGTTGGATTTGATATAAAACCGTATATTTTCATATCTGATGACGTAGATTTTGCATCCACATGCAACATTTGGTTACGAACATCGGGACCCATAATTGCGATAACACGTTCCAATAAATCTTGGTCTTTGGGAAAACGCCATTTGTTATTAAGAACAAAACCGACATCTGTTCGTGCCATTGCCAAACGTTTTATTGTATCCAATACAGATAACATTTCTGCCCGGTCAGTGTGTAAAAATTTTAATCGCGCAGGTGTTTTGCCAAATAAATTTGAAACCCGAATACGTGTTCCGCTTTCCCAATCAGACGGTTTTATTTCCATATTATCAACATTTAATTGTAAACCATGTTCCATGCCATCATGATATGTATCAATAACCATATTTGATACAGAAGCAATAGACGGTAATGCCTCGCCACGAAAGCCCATAAAATTAATATTTAATAAATCGTCATCTGGTAATTTAGATGTTGCATGTCTCAATACGCAATTTGCCAAATCTTCACGTGTCATACCACGTCCGTTATCAATAATAGAAATCATTGTTCGTCCACCATCGACAACATCAACAATAATTTGATTTGCGCCTGCATCCAGTGCATTTTCCACTAATTCTTTCACAACACTGGCGGGTTTTTCGACCACTTCGCCGGCGGCAATTTGGTTAACCAGAAAATCAGGCAACACGCGTATTGACATATTAATCCCGGAATTTTACATCAACGATTTCAAATTCTTTTTCACCACTGGGTAAACGTACGGTGCAAGTATCGCCAACACAATGTCCAATTAACGCACGTCCAACCGGCGAAGTGCAAGATATAACCAATCGCCCATCAGATTCAATATCTGACAAAATTCGACATTCCATTTTATTTCCGTCTTCGTCTTCTGTAATAACTTTTGCACCGAAAACGACACGATTGCCAGATAAATTATCAATATCAATGATTTGGGCATTTTCGATAGTATTTTCAATAAATTGTATGCGTTTATCGATTTGACGTTGTTTTTCTTTGGCGGCACTATAATCTGCGTTTTCAGACAAATCGCCCAAAGAGCGTGCCCATTGAACAGTTTTTAATATTTCAGGTCTTTGATTTTCTTTTAAATCTTTTAATTCATTGACCAGATTATCAAATCCCTGACGTGAAATTGGTTTTTTTTCCATGAATACACCTTTTGATTTTACAATAACAATAAAACATAAAATTTAATTTTGCAATTATGAATTGAAATATATATAATATAAGATTATGTTCAGATTAAAACCAAAAGTTGTAAGTTTATTTTTATTACGCCGATTTTTTATCAGTTTTTTTCTGGTAATGTTAACGGTATGTGGGGTAATATTTGCGGTCACATTTGTTGAACGTATATCATCTAATCCGGATGCCTGGGCCACAGTTGTTGATACATGGATACGTTTATTGGAATATATACCGATGTTTTTACCATTGGCGGTATTTATGGGGACATTGGTTGCGTTTTATAATCTGACGAAATCTTCAGAATTGATAATTATTTCCGGAACAGGCATGTCGCCATTTCAAATTGCACGTCCATTTTTGCTTGGTGCGTTTTTAATAGGTGTTTTTGCAACATGTATTGTGAATCCTTATTCTGTTGATTTATCAACAAGTCATTTAAATGGGTATCAATTAAAATTGGTTGATAATGCGATATGGTTGCGTGAAACGTCAGATGATGGTTTTATGACTGCACGTGCCAGGGGATTAAACATTAATCGCGATAAAAATATTGTGTTCAGTGAAGTAATGATATTGACCCAGGGTAATGATTTTAAATTGCATGAACGCATAACATCACACCGTGCTGTTTTGGATGATAATGGTATACATATTGACAGGGCGCAAATCACAGATGCAAACGGTCAGACAAAGACACAATCGACACACGTAAAAACAAAATTAACCCCATCAACAGTTTTGGACAGATATTTACAACCAGATCAAATATCTTTTTGGAAATTGCCAGGATTTATAAAAAATATGAATGCGGTCGGTGTTCCAACGCACGGTCATTTGATGCAGTTTTGGACTTTGTTATTTTTACCATTGAATATGATGGCTATGGTAATGTTGGGGATTGCGTTTTCCCAAACGAAACAGCGTCGTAATTATTCATTTGGGGTAAAATTCAGTTTGGGAATATTAACATGTTTTTCATTGTATTTTGTTGTGAATCTGTTTAATGCGCTGGGGAATACTGGGATGTTGCCACCGTTGGTTGCGATTATCGCGCCCCAGATAATAATTATTGCAGGTGCATGTATGTTTATAACCAGTTTTGCCACGATATAGGATTATATTATGCCACTACGAAAAAAAACGAGTAATAAAAAATATATAATTTGGGCGATAATAATCGTGTTGTTGATATTAATGGTAATATCGTTTTCGCCACATCCTGAATTTAACGAAGTGATTTTATATCCATGAAATATATAGATGTATTTTTAGAGGCATTATCTGCGGAAAAAGGGCGCGGTAAAAATACATTATCTGCATATGCATCTGATTTGCATCATGCAGAAAGTGTAATTGGCGATTTATTGCATGCAACAGATAAAGATATACAAAATTATTTATCGCATCTGCCGGATAAACCGTCATCCATTGCGCGCAAGGCCAGTTCTTTACGAACATTTTATAAATTTTTAATGTTGGAAAAAATCATAACAAAAAATCCGACAACAAATTTGGAATTACCCAAACGTGGTCGTGCGTTGCCGAAATATTTATCCCCAGAAGAAATTGAATTATTAATATCATCATCTGGTGATATAAAAACATCTGTTCGGTTGCGTTGCATGTTGGAATTATTGTATGCATCTGGATTGCG
>AUXO016128811.1_pt1 | contig 17280 bp, 17 predicted proteins | sample 768731 | NCBI WGS metagenome assembly AUXO01 (sample SAMN02715735, study PRJNA202380) | gut metagenome | biome: sheep rumen | host: Ovis aries | place: New Zealand: Palmerston North
AGGTGAGGAGTTCATTGGTAACGATTCTGCTTGCCTCGTATTGGGTGATAATATCTTCTATGGCGCAGGCTTCACCAAGCTGTTGCGCAATGCAGTGAACGATGCGGAACAGAATGGTAAAGCAACGGTATTCGGTTATTGGGTGTCAGACCCCGAGCGTTATGGAGTGGCAGAGTTTGATAAAGAGGGCAACTGTCTAAGCATAGAAGAGAAGCCCAAAGAACCTAAGAGCAACTATGCTGTAGTAGGTCTCTACTTCTATCCCAATAAGGTGGTAGATGTAGCAAAACAGATCAAACCCTCTGCCCGTGGCGAATTGGAGATTACTACGGTAAACCAAGAATTCCTGAAGAATGGCGAATTGAAAGTACAAGTGTTCGGTCGTGGCTTTGCTTGGTTAGATACAGGTACACACGATAGTCTTGCCGAGGCATCAACCTTTGTGGAGGTCATAGAGAAACGCCAAGGGCTGAAGGTTGCCTGTCTTGAAGGCATTGCTTATCGCAATGGCTGGATTTCCGAAGAAAAGATGCGTGAACTGGCCAAGCCCATGCTAAAGAACCAGTACGGACAATACCTACTGAGGGTGATTGACGAAATGAAGGAGGATATTAACAGTGGAACATTGGAACATGTATAGTAATTAAAGCTTCATGATTAAAGTTTCATAACAGAAAGAAAATGGATGTAATAAAGACAAATATAGATGGAGTTTTAATCTTTGAACCTAAGGTGTTTAGAGATACCAGAGGCTATTTCTTTGAGAGCTTTTCTCAGCGTGAATTTAACGAAAGAGTGGCACCAATTTTAGGCCATACTATTAACTTCGTGCAAGATAATGAAAGTATGTCAAGTTATGGAGTAATGCGAGGACTTCACTACCAGAGACCTCCTTATACCCAAAGTAAATTGGTACGTTGCGTCAAGGGTGCTGTGCTTGATGTGGCGGTTGATATTCGCAAGGGGAGCCCTACATACGGCCAGCATGTAGCTGTGGAATTGACTGAAGATAATCATCGCCAATTTTTTGTTCCTCGTGGCTTTGCTCATGGCTTTGCCGTGTTGTCGGAAACTGCAGTGTTCCAGTATAAGTGCGACGACTTCTACCATCCTGAAGCTGATGGTGGCATTAGTATCATTGATGACTCTTTAGGAATTGATTGGCGCATCCCAACTGATAAGGCAAACCTTAGTGAGAAGGACACCAAACACGCTTTATTGAAGGACTTTGATTCTCCTTTCGATATAAATGTGACTCTTTACTAATTTCCAATTTTCAACCTTCAATTTGAGAAATGAATATACTAGTTACAGGAGCCAACGGACAACTTGGTAATGAGATGCGTATACTCGCAAAAAATAGTGCAGATTACTATGTTTTCACAGATGTTGTTGATGCCAGTGAAGAATCCATAGCAATGTTAAAGAAATTGGCGGGCGATGATGTCAATACAGATACAGTACATTTAGATATTACCAAACTCAATGCTATTCGTGATATAGTTAAGCGTGAACAGATTGGTGCAATTGTGAATTGTGCAGCCTATACAAATGTAGATGCAGCTGAAGATAATTATGCTTTGGCAGAACTGCTGAATACAACGGCAGTTGAAAATTTGGCATGGGCAATGCGAGAAATAAACGGTTTTCTGATTCATATCTCTACAGATTATGTTTTCGGTGGTGATCCATATAATACTCCCTGCAAGGAGGACCAGAAAGGAACACCAACTGGAGTTTATGGACTAACAAAGCTCCGTGGCGAAGAAGCGATTCAAAGGGTTGGTTGTAAGTATGTTATTATACGAACAGCGTGGCTTTATAGCGAGTTTGGTAAAAATTTCGCGAAGACCATGTTGAACTTGACGACTACGAAGCCACAGTTGAAAGTTGTCTTTGATCAAGTTGGCACGCCTACTTATGCGCTTGATTTGGCTAATACCGTTTCAACAGTCATTGAGGATTATAAAAAAGAAAATACTGCAATTTATAGTAAAACAGGAATATACCATTTCAGCAATGAAGGGGTCTGTAGCTGGTTCGATTTTACTATGATGATAGCAGAATTTGCAGGAAATAAAAATTGTGACATTCAACCATGCCATAGTGACGAATTCCCATCTCCAGTAAAAAGACCAGCCTATTCGGTTCTTGACAAATCAAAAATAAAAGAAGTATTTGAAATTAAGAATAATTATTGGTTGTTAAGTCTTCGAATATGTCTGGAAAATTTTAGTTTTCCAAAAACCGAAATTCACTCGTAAAAACAATGGTAATTGTAAATAAAAAGAATTTGCTAAAGCTAATTCCAACTTCATGTAAAAGATTTGTTCGTAATCTTTTATTGAAACCAAAGATTGTAAGTGCTCAACGAAAACAATTGGTGGCACTCAATCAATTGAAGAATAAAGAAAAGATTAATTGTGTTTTCTTTGCTTTATTCGAAGAGTCATGGAAGTATGATGGTATATACCAAATAATGCTTAATAATCCGCGTTTTAATCCTACAATTCTTGTCTGTCCAGTGGTTGATTTTGGGCGGGATAATATGATTTATAAAATGGAAAAGTGTTATAATGCTTTTTGCAAAAAAGGTTATAAGGTGCTAAAATCATATGATATTAATACAGATACATATATTGATGTAAAACAAACACTTGAACCAGATATTATTTTTTATACAACACCCTATAAATCACAGGTAGATTCAAGATATTATATAACGATGTTTGATGATGTGTTGTCTGTTTATGTTCCTTATTATATTAATAGTAATAAGGATTTTCAAATGGCATATAACCGTGAATTTCATAACTTAGTTTGGCGAAGATATTTAGAAACAGAGTATCACAAAAAACTATCAAAAAAATATTCAGCAAATAATGGTATTAACGTGGTGAATACTGGTTATCCAGGTATAGAGTGTTTTTTAAAGAAAAAAACTGTAGAGAGAAAAGGAACAAAGAAATGTATTATATGGGCTCCTCACCATACAATTGATCCTGTAGGATTAATATACTATTCTTGTTTTTTACAATATTGTGAGGGTATGGTAGAATTAGCCAAGAAATATTCTGACTCTGTCCATTTTGTCTTTAAACCTCATCCTTTGCTTCGAAATAAATTGAATAATAAATGGGGGAAAGACAAAACAGATGCATATTATAATCTGTGGAATACAATGGATAATACTTCCTTAAATGAAGGCGCTTATGAAAACCTTTTTTTCGATAGTGATGGAATGATCCATGATAGCGCTTCTTTTATCGTAGAGTATTTATATCTTAATAAGCCAGTTATGCGTACTCTGAATGGAGAAAATTTGGGAAAATTGTATAACGAATTTGGACTTAAGTGTATAGACAATCATTATCACGCTAAATCTTTACAAGATATAGAGACCTTCATACAAAATGTCATCAATGGAGTTGACCCCATGAGAGAAAAACGAACAAAATTTGTAGATACAGTATTAATTCCCCATGGTAGTCCATCCCAAAACATAATCGATGATATATTGGATAGTATAGATAATCAAAATCTTTTTCGAAACTAATGTCGCAGTCAATTAGAAAACAGCTAAAACAGGGGATAGCATGGAACTTCATTGAGAAAATTTTGATGGAGGGTGCTCAGTTCTTTATAGGAATAATACTGGCACGTTTGTTACTCCCCTCGGATTTTGGCCTGATAGGAATGTTAGCTATTTTTATTGCTATATCCAATGTCTTTATTGATGGTGGGTTGGCTAAAGCGTTAATACAAAAGAAAAATTGCCAGGAGATAGATTATTCAACAGCTTTTGTGGCGAATATTGCATTATCTTTGGCTATCTATGCGGTTTTATTCTTTTCAGCTCCATTAATAGCAATATTTTATGATGAGCCTATACTTTCTCCATTAACTCGGGTGTTAGCATTGAACTTCATAATAGGTTCATTTAATATTGTCCAAAGGGCCAGATTAATGTCAAAAGTAGATTTCAAGTCTCTGGCAAAAATAAAGGTAATTTCAGTTATAGTTGGTGGTATTATAGGTGTTTTAATGGCTTATGGAGGCTTTGGGGTTTGGTCTTTAGTAGGACAAACAATAAGTACAACAATTGTACAAATCATCTTATTTCCCTTCTATTCAAAATGGAAGCCCTCGATTTCCTTTTCCAAAGATTCTTTTAAGCAGTTGTTTGGATTTGGGTCTAAACTAATGATAACAGGTGTTTATTCGGTCCTCGTCAATAATATTAGTACCATTTGTATTGGACGTGCATATAATAGTAGCCAATTGGGCTATTATACGCGCGGGTCACATTTTTCCCATCTTATAGCCTTTACTGTGAATGATGTTTTGGGTACGGTCACATTTCCAGTATTAAGTCACCTCCAAGATGATCGAGAACACATGGTTTCTGTTTACCGTAAATCTCTTTATTTTACGGCAATGATAATATTTCCAATAATGGTTTTGTGTGCATTATTGGCAAAACCAATCATATTAATATTACTAACAGACAAATGGCTTCCTTGTGTAGTTTTAACACAATGGCTTTTTCTTGCAAGAATGTTCACCCCTCTCTCTGCTATTAATATGAACGTATTGAATGCAGTAGGTCGTTCGGATTTATTTATGAAGCTTGACTTTTCTAAGGCTCCACTAATTATTCTTACACTTGTGATTACTATTCCTATAAGTGTGGAAGCTATATGTATAGGTAATTTTATAACATCTTTTTTGTGTTTTTTTATAAATGCGTATTTGCCGGGGCGTATGTTTGGATATGGAGCCTGGCAACAAATAAAAGATTGGAAGTTCATCATTTTGTCAATGGTGATTATGACGGCTTTAGTTTTATTTTTTACTTCTTTTGTTAGTAACATTTGGCTCCAGCTTTTTGTTGGTGGCTTTATCGGTATCATTTCTTATTTGAGCTGTTGCTTCCTGTTCGGAGTTATAGACAAAGAAATACTTAATATGATAAAAAGAAAAAAGGTAACTATATGAAACTACCACAAATTATTGACTTACCAAGGTTTTTGGATGCTCGTGGAAATTTGTCATTTGTTGAACAGAATAATCATATTCCGTTTGAGATAAGCCGTACATATTGGATTTATGATGTACCCGGAGGTGAGAGTCGAGGCGGTCATGCTTTTCGTCAGAACGAAGAGTTTATCATTGCTTTGTCCGGAGCTTTTGACGTCGTGGTAGATGATGGTGCCACTAAGCAGACGTTTACATTGAATAGATCATATTATGGGCTTTATGTACCTGCGGGTCTTTGGCGTGAAATCGTTAATTTCTCCACCAACTCCTTTGCACTTGAATTTGGATCGCTGCATTATCAACCTGATGACTATATTCGTGATTATGACGAATTCCTAAAGTTAAAAAAATATGGAAAAATATAATGTGTTTGATTGTTCTATCATAGAGTTAGATAAACATCATAGTGAGCGAAAGGGGAATCTCTCTTTAGTTGAGAATGGCATAACGCTACCATTCGATGTGAAGCGTGTTTATTATCTCTATGATGTACCTGGTGGTGAGAATCGTGGTTCTCACGCCCATAGGGATTTGGAACAATTGATAATTGCAGCTTCAGGTTCTTTTACTGTAACGTTGGATGATGGAAAATGTAAACGTACCTTCTTCCTCAATCGCCCTTATCAAGGGCTATATGTAAAACCAGGAATGTGGCGTGATTTGGAGGATTTTTCTTCAGGGGCGGTCTGTATGGTTTTAGCTTCCGATGTTTACAAGGTAGATGATTATATTCGCGATTATGATGAATTTTTAAATTTTAGGAAGTTATGATACATAGATTAGCAGATTGTATGAATGATCATATACCAGAGAGTACAAAGATTTGGCAATTCTGTGTGATATTCCCTAAAGCTCGGATAGGGGAGAATTGTAATATTTGTTCCCATTGTTTGATAGAGAACGAAGTGGTGATAGGTAATAATGTCACCATTAAATGTGGCGTGCAGGTGTGGGATGGAATCACATTAGAGGATAATGTAATGATAGGCTCTAATGTTACCTTTACCAATGATATGTACCCACGGTCTAAGAATAAGGATTGGACGTTGTTGGAAACAAGGGTGTGCAAGGGTGCTACCATTGGAGCAGGATGCGTTATTCTTCCTGGTATCACCATTGGCGAAGGTGCTTTTGTGGCAGCAGGGTCTGTAGTTACAAAGGATGTACCTGCTGGTGAATTGTGGTTGGGTAATCCCGCAAAGTTTTATAGAAAAGTTGATTTTTGAGAATTGAAAATTAAGAAAATATGAATATACCATTTTTATCTTTAAAGGATGTAACAGCTCTTCATGGAGCAGAGATTAATGAGGCTGTAAGTCGTGTTGTAAATGGAGGTTGGTACCTTCAGGGGAAAGAAAATGAGCAGTTCGAAAAGCACTACTCAGAGTTTATTGGCACTAAATATACCGTTGGTTGTGCCAATGGTTTGGATGCTCTAATATGGATATTTCGTGCATACATCGAGATGGGTGTGATGCAGCCCGGTGATGAGGTGATTGTACCTGCAAACACATATATTGCCACCATCTTAGGAATCACGGAGAACGGTCTGGTGCCTGTACTTTGTGAGCCAAAGCCCAACACATTGGAGATAGATGATGACTTGATAGAAGACCTAATCACACCAAAAACCAAGGCAATTGCTATTGTTCACCTCTATGGCCGTATCGCCTATACAGAGAAAATAGGAGAGCTTTGCAAGAAATATAATCTGAAGTTGGTTGAGGACTGTGCTCAGAGTCATGGTTGTAAGTTTGTCGATGGCCGTGTAACCGGTAGCATTGGTGATGCAGCTGGACATAGTTTCTATCCCGGTAAGAACCTTGGTGCTCTTGGTGATGGTGGTGCTGTTACAACCAATGATCCAGAATTGGCAGCTGCCGTTCGTGCATTGGCCAACTATGGTAGTCAAAAGAAATATGTATTCAAGTATGCAGGTCGTAACAGCCGTTTGGATGAGATTCAGGCTGCAGTGCTAGATGTGAAGTTGAAGTATCTGGTAGAGGATAATGCACGCCGCAAGGAAGTGGCTCATTATTACTATGAGCACATCAATAATCCGCTGATTACATTGCCTGATTTACTGCCTGACGAACAGAACGCATACCACCTGTTCCCAATCATCGTGAAAGGCAAGGAGAATCGTGATAGGCTTCATGACTATTTGGAGGAGAAAGGAGTTGGAACTGTATGCCATTATCCCATTGCGCCACATAAGCAGGAGTGTTATGCAACTGAGCCATGGAATATGCCTCAGTTGAGCTTGCCTATTACGGAACGACTGGCATATGAAGAATTGAGTTTGCCTATAGGCCCTTCAATTACAATTGAGGAGGTTAAACAGGTTGTGAACGTGATAAATTCTTTTAAATAATAATACTAATGATGGAGACAGAGAAAAAGCAAAAGCCATTAGCTTCTATTTGTGTTATCACATATAATTCAGCGAAAACGATTGAGGAAACACTAAATAGTGCTTATGAACAGACATACGAGAATCTGGAACTTGTTATTTCAGATGATCACTCTGTTGATGATACTATCGAAATCTGCAATGCGTGGATAGAACAGCATAAAAAACGTTTTAAGAGAATCCAAATAATATCTGTTGAAAATAATACAGGAACGAACAAGAATGTAAATAGGGTTTTCAAGGCTGCTAATGGCGTGTGGTTGAAGCTTCTGTCGGGTGACGATCTTTTAGTACCAGAGTGCGTCGAAAAACTGATTAATTTTTGTGAAGAAAACGAAAAGGAAGTTTGTATATCAAAGGTTGAATATTTTGGAGACGAGGAGCGTATTCTTCAGAAAAAAATTTCGTATGAATCATTTTACGAGAAATATCATCGGTTGTCTGTTAAGGAAAAATATAATCTCTTGTTATATCATTGCACTTTACCTACACCCAGTATGATTATTTCCAAGAAGTTACTAGAAAGAATAAACTATCTAGATGAGAGTTATACAATATATGAAGAATGGCCTTTGTTGTTGACCATTCTTGAAAACAATGTTGATATTCCATATATTGATAACAAGCTCGTATTATACAGATGTGAAAGTAATAGCCTTAGTAGCAAGACTTTTAACAAAAGCAAGAAAGGTGAAGCATATCATGGAGCCAGTTATATAGTGTATCAGGATAGTCTGAGGTTCTACAAAAGCTATAGGCGACCTCGATTATTAAAGCAGTTACGGCTATTCAATATTTGGGATCAGAACACTGCGTATAAAATACGAGGTATAATGATGGTGCCAAATCGTACGGTTTCGCAAAAGCTAACATTGCTTGTTTATAGGCTAATAGCTCCAGGAACATATCTAAGTATATATAAGTATTTCCGATCTGCTCCCCCCCACTTACTTATGAGGAAAATCAAGAAATATCTAAAATTCTGATTTGGAATGAATTATTTGTTTTTTTTATTTTGTTTTTTAAATTTCTATGGACCATTTTCGACGAATATTACGTTCGCCTTTAATGTTCTTTTCTTTATTTGTGTTTATACCAACCGATTTCGTTTCGCTTATGAGCGCGTTTTCATCATAGTGCCGCTATTATTATTAATAATATCAATCTTTTCATTTGTATTTACTAGATCTACATTTAAAGATTACTCTGTTATTGGTACTTATGCAAGATTGTTGATAAACTGTGCGACATTTCCTGCTATCATAGCCTTCTTTTTTCAAAGAAAAACGAAGGTGTTGCCTATATTATCATTAACATTGTTTCTTCATTGTATAATGGTGTTACTCCAGATGGTAAATCCTTCATTACAAGATATAAACACTATCCTCTTTAGATTTGATCGCGATACAGAAATACTTGAAAATCTTACAATGAGAAGATTAGGGCTAACGGGCGGTTACGACTTGTCTGGTTTATATGCTACCATTTCTGCATTCATATCTATTGAATTGTATTTTTTAACAGGCAAAAAAATATATAGTATTATTTCTATTGTTTCTTTGATTTCATCTTTTTTTACATCAAGAACAGGAATGGCTTCTTCGTTTCTAACAATATTTCTTTGTATTTTGTTAAATTCCAAAAGAAAGTCTCGAAAAATTGGGTTCTCATTTCTGTATGTGGTAATTCTCTTTCTTTCTTTATTCTATTTTATACTTCCTTTAATATTTAGTACAATAGGAATCTCAAGCAATTCTGTTGTAGTCGCCGAAGATGCGGGATATGGAATTAGAACGGGAGATAATTTGTTTGTTTATCACTTAATACCACTTGAAAGTTTAACTATACGTGAATTGATTTGGGGTTATGGTTGTAGTATAAGAAAGGTAACATGGCTATATTATTTTAGTGATATAGGTTATGTTAAACAGATTTATCAAGTTGGAATAGTTGGTGTCATTTTAATGATTTATTTTGCCATAATGATGGCGATAAAAACATATCGTAGAAGAAAAAAATTAAGTGGTGATATCGAGATGAGAACAGGAAATCAAATAATGTCCATATTGTTAGTCTTATATTTGGTTTTTGATTATAAAAACCATCTTTTATATAGTGTTTGCTCTTTTGAGGTGTTCTTATTTGTGTATTATTATTTTTATTGTCTTTATCTGTCGCAAAAAGGAATAATTAAAATAAGAATAACTCATAGGTAGATATCTATCGTTATGTAAAGTTTGAGAGCGGAGATTTTAAATTATTATGTTTTGGCAAATTTTGAAAAATGAAAGTAGCATTTGTTGTATTACACTACTGCCAAATAAGTGTGACATTAGATTGTATTTCAAGCTTATTACACTTAAAAGGGAATCCATTAGTTGTTGTTGTTGATAATGCTTCACCTGATGGGTCAGGAATAGTTTTGAGGGATAAATATAAAGGTAATGGGGTTGTTCATATTATATTGAATAACCGTAATTTAGGCTTTGCCAGTGCGAATAATATTGGTTATGCTTATGCAAAAAAGGAATTAGCTGCAGATGTAATTACAGTTATTAATAATGACACAATTATTAAGGATAAGGATTTCGTGGAGAAACTTACAAAATCACCCTTTTTGCAAAGTCACCATATCATTGCACCCGATATTATTAATATAGCAGGTATTCACCAAAATCCGAAGGCTTTGCAGGCACCTAAATATAAATCAATAGTAAAAAATTACAGGAAAGCAAAGCTAAATCGTATTTTATATTCAATTCCTCTAATAGGTGAAATAAAGTCCATGTTGGCTTCACCCCCTAAGTACAATCAGAAAAAAATAGAAGGAATGTTGGAAATGATAGTACCCCATGGGGCAGCTGTTATTTATACCCCAATTTGGGTGCAAAAAGAAGACATTGCTTTTTATCCAGGAACTTTCATGTATGGTGAGGAATCTATTCTTATATATTATGTAATTAATCATCACTATAAAACACTTTATTGTCCCGACTTTGAAATAATTCATTTAGAAGACATTTCAACCAAATCTCGTTTTAATAATAAACGTAAGAGGTGCCTTTTTCAACTTAAACACTCGATAGAATCACATCGATTATTGATAGAATATATAAAAAAGAACGGATTAGAAAATGTTGTATAAGAGGTTTGGGTATGAATAAAAGTGTAATACTAATTACAAAAGATGCCATGTGTAAGGATTACCTGCCTATATATGGAAACAAGTTTTGGGCAGGTAAAACCCCCAATATTGATGAACTTGCATCAAAGGGAACAGTATATAATCGTCACTACACTGCAGCACCTTCAACTGTTATGGCCTTCAGGGCTATGACTACAGGGAAATTTGGTCACGAGCAACCTTATTCAAAATATCAACCGAAAGAAGTTGATAGTGAACCAACAGATCTTTTCGAGATTGCCAAGCAGAGAGGATATCAGGGCCATTTAATTTGGGATGGCACTTGGGTAAGGATGGTTCTTAGATACGGTAATTGCTACGGAAAAGATACTGCCATTCATAATTTGGATATTAAGCAAGGTGTTGGCTGCCATTATGACCATGAAGGAGTCCTTCAAAATAATGATGATCTTGTTTCGGAAACTATAAGAATAATTATCAGCGAGATAAAGGACATTCTAGGGAAGTCCGAAAAAGTATTTATTTGGATGCATTTACCTCATGTCTTGAATGGTCGGACGGCCTATGGAAGTGATATGGATGTCTTTGATAAGCTCATTGGTCGTATTAGGGAGCTGTTTTCTGATGATAATATTTTCATATCAGCAGATCATGGTAATATGAATGGATATAAAGGAAAATGGTGCTATGGCTTTGATGTTAATACCCCAGCCATTGAAATACCTCTTATTTCACCAAGAATAGATGGATTAGAGGTATGCAATGATATTACGAGTAATGTAGACATCAAGACGTTGATCTTTGATAGGAAGATCACTAGGCGTGAATATGTTTTCTCTGATTGTACATATTACGCTCAACCTCGAAGAAAACTATCAATCATAAAAGGTAATTTTGCATACATCTATAACAAGGAAAGTAACACTGAAGAATTATATGATTTGGAACATGATTATTATGAGAGGGTTAACCTGCTTCAGTCTACGGGATATGATGTAGACCGTAAAGTAAACACGCCATTACGGGAGTATTATTTTTCGCCATATTGGGACGAGGTGGATAGCATAGTTGAATCATTTCGAAAAATACGAAACAGTATTTGGAGGAATGGTACAAAGAAGGAAGAGATTCAAGAGAAATATATTCAGAAAATGAAAATATATGCTGTTAGGGTATTGGTGAAATTCAAATTGTTTAAGAAATTTCATGCATAGTTTTATAATTCAAAAAGTTTATGATAAAAAAGCCTCTGGTATCGTGTGTGATACCTACTTATAGAAGATGTGATACATTGGGACGTGCCATTGATAGTGTTTTAAACCAAACCTACGATAATGTTGAGGTGCTTGTGGTAGATGACAACGAAAAAGGTAGCCCTGATAGTGAAAATGTAAGTCAAATTGTTCAATCTTATTCTGACCCAAGGGTAAGACTTGTTATTCAACCCCAACATATTAATGGTGCTGAAGCCCGTAATGCCGGTGTAAGAGCGTCTTCTGGGGAGTATATTGCATATTTAGATGATGATGATTCCTGGATACCCGAAAAACTTGAACGGCAGATGCATGCGTTATCTGAACATTCTGATTGCGATGGATGTTCATGCCTCTATTCGTTCTATTGTAACGGGAATGTAGTTAGATCATGCGCACCGTATAATGGAGAAAATTTGCACAGAAAAGTCATTGGTAGAGATGTTGCCGTTTGTACCCCAACTTTATTGTTTAAAAAAGAAGCATTATTGGAAGCAGGATTGTTTAATAACGCTCTAAAACGGCATCAAGATTTGCAGTTACTTTTGGATTTTACACTCCATCATAAACTTTATGTACTTAACGAATATCTTGTTAAGGTAAACACAGAATCAGGTATCAATCGAACGAATGATGCGAATCGATTAATAGAAGTAAAAAAGAGATTCTTTGATGCCTGTAGATCACATTTAGATGTGTATTCAGAAAAAGAAAAAAGGGATATTTTAGCTGCTCACTATTTCGAAATAATATTAGTGGCAGTTCGCGGGAAACAGTTTGGTATTATTTTAAAATACCTTGCAAAAATAGGTTTAAATATCCGTGCATACTCACAATTAATAAAAAGGATTAAAGGTCGTAAAGTAAAAGTTGAAATATAAAAAGATGGAATATAAAGAATTAATATTTCCAGAAAATTCATTATTTCTGGTAACAGGAGGAGCCGGATTCATTGGTTCCAACCTTTGTGAGGCTATTTTAAAAATGGGTTATCGGGTACGTTGCTTGGATGACCTGAGTACAGGAAAACAGGCAAATGTGGATTTGTTTAAGGACAATCCCAATTATGAGTTTATCAAGGGTGACATCAAAGACCTCGATACTTGTATGAAGGCCTGCGAGGGCGTAGACTATGTTTTGAACGAAGCAGCCTGGGGGAGTGTTCCCCGTAGTATTGAGATGCCGTTGTTTTATTGTGCTAACAACATCCAAGGTACATTGAACATGATGGAGGCTGCACGCCAAAAAGGTGTAAAAACATTTGTATATGCTTCTTCAAGTAGCGTATATGGAGATGAAGCACACTTGCCCAAGCAAGAGGGAGTAGAAGGCAATCTGCTTTCACCTTATGCATTGACTAAGCGTTGTGATGAGGAATGGGCAAAGCAGTACACCAAACACTATGGTTTGAAGACCATTGGTTTGCGTTATTTCAATGTGTTTGGTCGTCGCCAAGATCCTCATGGAGCGTATGCAGCTGTGCTGCCTAAATTCATCAAGCAACTTTTGAATGATGAGCGCCCTACTATCAATGGTGATGGTCAACAAAGTCGTGACTTCACCTACATTGAGAATGTGATTGAGGCTAACCTGAAAGCATGCTTGGCTCCAGACGAAGCAAGTGGAGAGGCTTTCAATGTCGCATACGGCGGACGAGAGTACCTTAATGATATCTACAGGACGCTTGTAAAGGCTTTGGATAAGAACATTGAGCCTATTTATGGTCCCGACCGGAAAGGAGATATCAAGCACTCTAATGCCGACATTAGTAAGGCAAAGCGTTTGCTGGGTTATGACCCTCAATACGATTTCGCTCGTGGCTTAAATGAAGCAATAGAATGGTATAAAGAGAATTTATAAAAGGAAATATTAATCATTTTAAACTTATAAAACAATGAAAGAGACTAAAATTTGTGTAATCGGGCTTGGTTACGTTGGCCTTCCTTTGGCCCGTTTGTTTTCAACTAAATACCCCACGGTGGGTTTTGACATGAACCAGAAACGTTGTGATGCTTTGATGGCTGGTCACGATGCTACGCTGGAAGTAGCTGATGACATCCTGCAGGATGCCATTAACAACCACGGTTTTATCTGCACCAGTGACATTGATAAAATCAAGGACTGCAACTTCTATGTGGTTGCTGTCCCTACACCTGTTGATGATGACAACAATCCCGACCTTACTCCTCTGGTAGGTGCATCAACCACCGTTGGTAAGGTTATCAGCAAAGGTGACGTTGTTGTTTATGAATCTACTGTTTATCCTGGTGTAACCGAAGATGAGTGTATCCCTGTTGTAGAAAAGGTTTCTGGCTTGAAGATGAATGTTGACTTCTATGGAGGCTACAGCCCTGAGCGTATCAACCCAGGCGACAAACAGCACACCGTAGAGCATATCAAGAAAGTAACTTCAGGTTCTACCCCTGAGATTGGTAAGTATATCAATGAGGTATATAGCTCTGTTATTACCGCAGGTACTCATCTTGCCCCAACTATCAAGGTCGCTGAAGCTGCCAAGGTGATTGAGAACTCACAGCGTGACATTAACATCGCATTTGTGAATGAGCTCTCCAAGATCTTCAATAAGATGGGTATTGATACCCTCGATGTGCTGGAGGCTGCAGGCACCAAGTGGAACTTTCTCCCGTTCCGTCCTGGTCTGGTAGGTGGTCACTGCATCGGTGTTGATCCGTATTATCTGGCTCAGTGCGCCCAGCGTCATGGCTACAATCCCGAGATTATCCTTGCCGGTCGTCGCATGAACGATGGTATGGGTGAATATGTAGCTACTGAGACTATCAAGCTGATGCTAAAGAAAGGTATTCAGGTGCTGAACTCTGAGATTATCATCCTTGGCTTCACCTTCAAGGAGAACTGTCCTGACGTGCGCAATACCAAGGTCATTGACATCTATAAGGCACTGAAGGAGTACAACCTAAACATTACTGTTTATGATCCTTGGGCAAATCCTGCCATTGTGGAGCATGAGTATGGTATCAAGGTGGTGAATGAACTTCCTGAGCAGAAGTTCGATGCTGCCATCGCTGCTGTGGCTCACAAGAAGTTTGAAGGTTTGAACGTACCTGTGCTTCTGAAAGATAACCACGTTATATTTGATGTGAAATGTACATTGGATCGTAACATAATAGATGGTAGATTATAATGGGTTTAGAGCAAACTGTTAATTACCAACTGAATAAATACCCTGGTATAAAACGTACCGTAAAAAGGATATACCAGTTGGGAATGTATGCTATTTCCAAAAAAATCAAGTCAGAAGGCGATATTATAAAAATGTCGCCTTCTGATTCCACTCATGATTACTTCTTTGGATATTACGATAAATCGCCATGGGATGCATCGGGGCAGTATGTGCTTTGTATGTGTGCAAAAGATACGTGGTCTAATGCAGACCCCAAAGATGAAGCAGAGATTTTTCTAATAGACACGAAAGACAATAATGCAATTAGAAAACTTGCAACGACTTACTGCTGGAACGTTCAACAAGGATGTATGGCTCAATGGTTAGGTCCAGATTTTAAGACACGCATAATATATAATGATTTACGTGAAGGGATGTATTGTTCCGTAATTCTTGATATTGTTTCGAGAGAGGAGCGTATTCTTAAAATGCCTGTTTATTCAGTTTCTGTTGATGGTAAGGTTGCGTTAGGTCTTGATTTTTCCCGGCTTCATAATTTACGTCCTGGTTATGGATATGCTGCTCTGCCAGAATCTACAGAAGGCGTTCCTTTGCCCGATACTCCATGTATCTGGCGAATGAATATCGAATCCGGAGAAGTGACTCCAATTCTAAAATACACTGATTTCGCTAAATTTGTTCCTCGTCCTGAGATGCAGGAAGAAGGTAGCATCCATAAGGTGAATCATATTATGATCTCTCCTAATGGTAAACGCTTCATGGTACTCTATCGTTGGTTTTGTGGACAAAGAAAATATACGAGATTAATTACATGCAATGTAGATGGCTCGGATATGTATTTATTAAGTGATGATGACATGGTTAGCCACTGCTATTGGAAGAATGACTATGAAATCATAGCTTATGAGAGGAAGAAGAAAGATGGTAACGGCTATTTTCTGATGCGCGATAAAACACAAGAGTATACCCATCTGTGGCCTCAAATTACAAACGATGGTCACCCCAGCTATTGTCCAACTAATACCAACCTTGTTGTGTTTGATACGTATCCAAACAGGGCGAGGGTTCAAGAGGTGAAAATTGCCAATGATAAGGATATTGAAGGGATAAATGTCAAAACGTTAGCAAAAGTTTTTGCTCCATTCAAATATGACAACGATACTCGTTGTGACTTACATCCACGGTGGAGCCGAGATGGAAAAAAAGTGTGTTTTGATAGTGTTTTCGAAGGAAACAGGGGGTTGTATATAGTAAAATTATGAATAGTATTTCAGTATTAATGTCTGTTTATAAGAATGAAACTCCAGAGAGAATGGAGATGTGCTTAAAAAGCATCTGGGATGAACAGACAAGAAAACCTGACCAGATTGTCTTAATTGAGGATGGGCCTTTGACAGAAGGTCTCTATCAGGTTCTTAATAATTGGTCAGAAAAATTAGGCTCAGTGCTATTAAGGTCTGCGAATCCAAAGAATATGGGTTTGACAGCTTCTTTGAATAGAGGACTAAAACTTGTGACGTCTGATTATGTGGCTCGAATGGACTCGGATGATCGTTCGGCTTCAAACAGGTTTGAATTGCAGGCTAATTATTTAGATAGTCATCCTGAAACATACGTTTTGGGTGGAACCATACAAGAGTATGATGATGATAACGATTGTCTCTCAGTTAGACGTTACCCGAAAGACAATATAAAAGGTTATATAGTAAAAGGTGCTCCCGTTTGTCATGCAACCGTAATGATGCGTATGGCAATGTTTAGAGATGGTGGTATTTCTTATAATGAACGGTATCGCAAAGGCCAGGATTCTGCATTGTGGTTTGATGTTCTAAAGGCGGGATATAATATCACCAACATAGATGACATTACCTATTATGTGTATTGTGATAAGGGAATGATGCAACGCAGAAGTGGCAATGCCGGCAAGGAGTTTGAACTTTTCGCAAAAGGCATATATGGACTATATGGACCATTCACATGGCGCTATATTTACCCTATAAGTAGATACATTATGAGAAAGATGCCAGCTGGGGTTATTAAGGCATTGTATGGTAGCAAACTGCGTACAATGATTATGAAATCTCAGTAAAGTTAGAGAAATGCTGCAACCTTTTTTTGAACTTATCCAAGTATCATTAAATAATAATTCGAGATTTGAGCAGGCTCCTTCTGAAAAGGAGTGGGTGCAAATCTTTGATATGGCTTGCATGCAATCTTTAGCAAGTATTGCATTGGAAGGGGTGAATCGGCTTGTTGAAAGCAGTTC
>AUXO015142614.1_pt1 | contig 17268 bp, 12 predicted proteins | sample 768731 | NCBI WGS metagenome assembly AUXO01 (sample SAMN02715735, study PRJNA202380) | gut metagenome | biome: sheep rumen | host: Ovis aries | place: New Zealand: Palmerston North
AGATTCTTCATCATAAACATCTGCTGGAAGATAAAGCCCATCTCATCAAGTCTCACATCTGAGAGCTCATTCTTCTTCATCTTAGTTATATCCTTATTCTTAAAAAGAACTGTTCCACTCGTTGCCTTGTCCATACCGGATACACTGTAAAGCAGTGTTGACTTTCCGGATGCTGAAGGCCCCATAATTGCAACCATCTCGCCCTCCTCAACCTTAAAGCTAACATTCCTAAGCACATTATTCTGTCTCTTATCTGTAACATATGTTTTGCATAAATCCTTAACCTCTAAAACTACTGACATGATTATTCTCCCTTCTTATTTTAGGTACACGGTACCTTTCCCGTTTTGGTACACGGTACCTTTTTGCAAAAAGGTGCCAGGTACCAAGTTATGTAAACTATTATTCGATAGATGCTGTATCTCTTGCTTTTATTGTTCCGGTATACTGTGATGTGATCCTTGTGATGATTATTGTGACTGCGACCAATATAGCCGGATATTTCAGCATGCTTATGAAGCTGTATATCATTTCAATTGATGTTGCTCCCATCATTGAAAAGATAGCGCTACATACCAGGTTAGCAAGTGGGATTGACAAAGCAACTGCCAAAAGAACTGCTATTACTCCGAGTATTCCAAATCTTATTACGTGCCATCCTATTATGTCACGGTCTCTGAAGCCTACGGCTTTTAGGATTGCTATCTGCTTTTTCTCTCTTGCGATGAAGCTTCTTTCCATCATTACTGTCACAAGTATGATAACGAGTATTGTGATGACCACCAGAAGCTTTTCTACTGCCTGCATAGCATCAAGTGTTCCCATATTTTCTACACATTCTTCAGTCTGATTTCTTACTTCGTCAGCGCTGAATAATTCTTTTATTCTAGCCTTACGTTTATCTATCTCTTTCTGATCCGGATTATCAGTAAAGGTGATCAGAGTGCTCATATATCCCGTTGCAGCATCCAATTTTGTAGGTGCATCATCATATAATCTCATAATTGTTCCGAGGTTGTTCATGCTTTGGAACTTTCCGGTTATAGTGCACTTTTCTTTTGTATCACCAAAATCAATTTCTATTGTGTCTCCGATCCTCAGTCCATATTCTTCAGCTACCGCTTCAGTTATTGCTATCTCATTCTTATTCTGAGGAGCCACACCTTCTGTCATAGGATATTCTCTGGTCCAGTCACCCACGACCTGAAAAAATGTATAGGAATAGCTTTCATTATCCAGAGTGAATCTATACGAAAATACGACATCATTATAAACATTAGCAGGCATTCCCTCGCTTTCAAGCTTATCCTCTATGAGCTTCAGATAGTCTTCATATATTTCTTTACCGTTATCAAACTTCTTTAAAGTATTAGGATCAATCTCACTCATATCCTTTATTTCTTCTATGCCTGGCACTTCACTATACTTATCAATCAGCCTGTCCAGATCAACTTTACCGGGATCCTCGTCATGCATATAAAGGTCTGCTCTTACACTAAATGTATCTATAAATGCATTACTATCCAGGGTCCTTGTCATATTGGCAAGCATCAGTAAAAATGTAGTACATATTCCGATGGATATGATTATATTCAGATATCTCCTCGGACTGCTGAGTATATCATTCCATGCCAGATATGCTGAATTCTTAAGATGACTTCTGCTGATACGAATACCACGTTTTTTCCTAAACCTTTCACCAGATTCTCCACTTCTTATAGCATCTACAGGAGTCATCTTCTTAACTTTTCTGGTAGCAAGAAATGCAAGCCACATAATGAGAACAAATACGGTAAGTGCTCCGACTATATTTATAACCTGACCATAGTTATTTCCAAGCATCATACTTTTTGAAACACTCTTAATCAGCATATTTCCAAAAGGGAAACTGATTAAGCATCCGATCACTGTTCCGAGAAGGCTGATTGCAAAATACTTTACCAGATATAATCTTCTGATTCTGAAATTTCTGATACCTATCGCCTTCATAACTCCTATCTCTCTATAGTCATCCTGGATAGTAAATCCTATAGAAAACTTAAGTATCACAAATGATACGATGATTAGGCATACACTTAAGATCACAATTATAAATGCAACCATCATCTCAACTATTCGAGTGAGTATTACTGTACTTCTTGGAAATGTGCCTCCAACGTTTTCTAAACCGGCAATACTCTTATTAACTCCTTCGATATTATCTGTTTCGATATAAGCCAGATAATAATTTGATGCACCGTGAGCAGCTGAGTCAAAAAACTGCTTTGCATCCTCTTCGTTCATAAGTATTCTCTTATTTCCTGTTATTGAAGAACCGAGAAATGCATCCTTTAATCCATCATCTAAGATAAACTCCTTTTCTTCCTTACCAAGCTTCAGCTTTATCTTATCCCCTGCCTTAAGATCAGCGTCATCCAGAAACTTTGTAGATATATAGACATGACCTTTCTCAACACTACTTACTTCTTTGTTGTTAGAATCAAACAGCTTGATGTATGTTCTTTCCGGAGACTGAATCATCATAGATCCATTCCACGGTATTTTATTTCCATTTCCATCAAATATCTGATCGTCATAACTAAAAACCTCATCCAGCGCATATGATTTAACATCCTTCGCCTTACTTAATTCGCTTTTAATACCGGACTCATCACTTCCCGGGTTAAATATGACGAAATAGTCATCCTTCTCTCCAAGAGCCTCCTCAAGGAAATAATCCATTCCATTCACGACCGAAAAGAGATTGGAAAGTCCACTCGACACAAATAAACTTGCAAGGATTACAAAAAGAAAAAGTATCGTATTCATCGTTTTACTTCTCTTCAGATCCTTCTTCAAAACCTTAAAAAACATCGCCCTTCATCCTTTCTGAACTGCAAACTTTTTTCCTTATGAACGTATAATACAAAATCAATTATTAAATAATCATTAAACAAGAAGAATAAATTTAGGGAAATAAAAAAAAGCCTGATATAAAAGCTTTCTATATCAGGCTTTCCTCACAACTAGCGTCACTCTGAAAATATCCCCTTCTATCTCTGCATATACATCTCCGTCCATCTTCGTCATCAGCTGCTTTACTATATACAGTCCAAGTCCGTTTCCCTGAATATTATCGGTATTACTTCCTCGATAGAAGGAATCAAATATATCCGTCATCTCGCTTTCTTTAAGGGCGCATCCCGAATTGGAGACTGTTATCAGCTTACAATCCTCTTCCTCACTGAAGGTGATTTTTATCCACTTTCCATCACCGTACTTGATCGCATTTTCCATCAGATTCTGCAAGGACTCGACCAGTCTGTCCTTATCTGCCGAAAGAAGTGCATTATCGAACTCTCCAACCTCTAACTCAGTATGAAGGACGCTCAGCTTATCTCTGTAATAAGCCTCTATTCCTTCTATAACATCCTTCAGATAAACCTCTCCGACTTTTACTTCAAGCTCCATAAAATCCTCGCGGGAGAGTTTATATATCTCATCAACATAGCCTCGGATTTCCTCAGTCTTGCTAAGAATCCCGTCCAGTGCCTCCTGCCTCCTCTCATCTGAATCATAGACCCCATCAGAGAGAGCCTTCGTATAAAGCTGGATAGCTGAAAGTGGAGTCTTAACATCATGCGAAAGAGAAAGCAGCATCGTCTTTTTTTCCTTCTGATATTCCAGAGTTTTAGACTTACTATCCTCCAGATTCTCACGGAGCATATCCATTCCCCACAAAAATCTTCCGAAGAAGCGGCTCTTCTCTTCCTTTATAGGTGTAGACAGATTACCCTTTGCAAGCTCTTCAGTAAGGGATGACATTTTATCAAATGGCTTTATTACCTTTCTTCCTATATAAACCAGAACGCCTATCGTAAGAAGAAGTGCAGCACACATACCGATATTCATAAGGACAAATGTATAACCCTCGTTCTTAATCAGATATTCAATTCTGAAAAGCTTACCAGCTACCACTTCTACAACATAATCATTATTACATATCTCAGTCGGAACAAACTCACTTACCTTTTCTATTGTTTCAAACTGAGTCAGATCAATATCCTCAGGATTATCCAAAAGAGTACTATCTGACTCCAGGAGCCTTACAACTCTTTCTGCTTCAACACGGTAAAAACGTTCATGTTTTTTTACCCCTGAAAAGTAAATGATATTTAAAAGAATAATAACAATTATTTCTGCAAATATAATTATTGTCGATGCTTTTTTGAACCTATTCATCTTAAACCTCAAAAGAAAATGTGCTATCTAGAAATGTATCCTAAACCAGTTCATTGTATCCGTTATCCTTTAAGAACTTAAAAACCTCCGGTTTATAATTGATCATTTTAAGATCACCGAACTCAAGCCTTAGTTTTTTTAGTGCCATCAGACCGGAAACAGATATGAATTCAAGATTTTCAGCATCAAAAAAGGTTCTGTAATTTGTTCCTCTGTTAATGATACAGTACAGTTCTTTTTCAAATCTTAACGCATCTTCACTATTCACTCGCTTAGGAAGCTGTATGATCATTTCTTCACCATTTATCCTATATGGTATATACATAAGCGCCTCCATGTCAGATAAAAGCTTCACATGATTTACTCAAATCTATAACCTACACCCCATACCGTGATTATATGCTCCGGCTTCTTCGGGTCATTTTCTATCTTCTCACGAAGCCATTTGATATGTACTGTGAGAGTCTGAAGCTCCGATTCACTATCACTACCCCATACGGTATCAAACAGGTAATTCTTCTTCAAAGTCACACCCTTATTCTCAATCATAAGCTTCAGTAGTTCAAACTCCTTTGCAGTAACAACTACTTCTCTTTCTCCCACCATCAGAGACTGATTTACGTTATTAAGCTTCAGATTTCCTTCCACGATAATATCCTGTGCATACTTTCTCTTAAAGATACCATTTATCTTTGCAATGAGAATATCTACATCATAGGGCTTCTCTATATAATCATCCGCTCCGAGGTTAAGACCCTTCAACTTATCATCCTTTTCAGTTCTGGCACTGGCAACCAGGATGTGTGCATTTGAACTCTCTCTTATCTTCGAACATACACTAAATCCATCCATTCCCGGAAGCATTATATCCAGAATAACCAGTTTAGCTCCATATCTCTCGAAAAGTTCGAGAGCCTTTTCGCCTGTTTCCGCAACAGATACAGCGTAGTTTTCCTTCCTCAGAAATGTCTGAAGAAGCTCACCTATTTCCTTATTATCTTCAACTATCAATATGTCAAGCATGCTACTACCCTCTATCGGACATTAATCCTCATATCACATATAATACTCTATGTCTAAGAACCTTAATCTACAGGTTGCCATCTTGTATTATTATACATTATCTGGCCATACATTCAACAGCTTCCGGACACAAGACGCCCCTAATCGCACTGTCCTCTATCATAAAATAAAAAAAGAAAAAACGCCGAGGACTCAGCGTCTTTTCTTTTACACTATTTAATATATGAAACCGGTTGGTTTCTTGTTGAACTGTGTACATATTACCACGACTTTTTCCAGAAGCGTTGAATAAATCGTAAAAAAATTTTTAACAAATTGTAAATTATTTGTTTAAAGTTTGTTCATAATTCAATCAGAATTGCTCTGCAGGGAGAGCCATCAGCACCGCCCAGATTCAGAGGAGCTGCGTTCAGAAGGTACTTACCTACCGGAACTTCTGATAGCCTGATTCCCTCAAGAAGAACTACCTCTGCACCAAGCATTATCAGATGAACCTCCTTCGGAGCAGCCTCTGGACCTACAGTCTGAGATTCATTTCCGAAAAGCTGTATGCCCTCTTTTGCAAAAACGCGTGCTCCCTCTGCTGTCATAGTCGCATCACCCTTAATGAGTATTCGTTCAGCGGCTTTCGGATCACACTCTTTCGCCTGAATCATGATTCGCTCAGCATCCTCCGCGGTTATATCACCTGTATGTTCAGCCACATATGCATATCCGATGAATCTTTTCATATCTACCTGATCGATTGTCTTCCCATCATTTATAAAATGATAAGGTGCATCCACATGTGTTCCGTTATGTGCACACATCTTGATATCCGTCAGATTACAGATATCTCCTTTTTCTATACTGAGTGTTACGTTTCTTACCGGACTTGGGTCTCCGGGAAAAACCTTACACCCAAACACTTCCTGTGATATATCATATATTTTCATATCAAAATCCTCTATTATTTCTATCCAATATTACCATCTGAGACATCACCCGCATCACTCTCCGAAATCTCTCTGTCTTATCTTGTCCGCATAAGCAATGATTTTCTCTTTCCATTCATCATCTTCACCATCAAGCTGATAAACATTATATCCATACTGTTTTCCGAGTGAGCATACGATAGCCTCATCATCTATGTGCAGGGAGATTCTATATCTGTTGGGGAGCTTCTGAGGAAGCATCTTCTTGTTATCTCTTTGAACTTCCTTCATATGCCGTGTTCCATTTACTATTCCGTCAAACTTGATATGATAATGTCTAAACAAACGTTTTATATACTTCTCAGATCTGAAGGATGATGTGTATACCCAAACCTCATAACCCTGTTTCTGAAGCTCTTTAATAACACCGGGCGTTCCAAGGCGAAGTCTCTCTTTATATATCTTGTTAAATGGAAACTTGAGTGGTGGCTCTGTTTTATGAGTTTCAGGCAACACAAAAAGCACCTCATCCAGATCAAATGAGACTCGCATCTTTGTTTGATTTGAACCTTTTCTGATTTTCATTAGCTACATTTCTTCCCTTAATCAGTTTTCCCTATTTAAATGTATTATATAACACATACAATCCGGTATTCTACTTAAAACTGTGAACCAGCCTGATAACCTCTCTGGACCACTCAGACGGTTCAGCTTTAATCTCGTGCTCCTCAAAGCTTCCTTCATCACGGAATACTCTGACCATAAGATCTCTGTCAATATGAAGAGTTTCCTTGTACTTTTTCGTAATCTTAGACTCCGTACGCTTCTTGGTTGCAGAAAAGCGCTTATTCTTTCTGGCTACTCCGGTAACGACACCATCAACCTTCACAGAGTATCTCTTAAAATAATTCTGTATATAATCAAGCGAATAATAACCGGAAGAATAAACCCAGACATCATAACCGTGCCTACCCAGATAATGAAGCAATGCGGGAAGTCCGAGCCTTATCCTCTCCACAAACATCTTGTTCACAGGAAACGGAAGTGGTCTCTCCGGAATATCATCTGCTTTTGAGCAGAATACTACTTCATCCAGATCAAGTGTAGCTCTCTTATCATTATTAGAAGCACGAAGCATCTTCTCTATATCAACCTCGTTGGTCAGATTAACTATCTTTACCGGAATCATCTTGATGCCGACTCTCATAGCTGCTGCCCACCTGTGATGTCCGTTAAGGATCATATAACCGTCCGGATGTACCTTCTCTACTGTTATCGGGTCATCCATAATACTCTGATCCATTGTTCCAAACCTCTGAAATGTACGCACATATCGATTGTATATACTATAGTTTGGACCAACTGTTTTATTGCAGAATTCATCGTCAGGATTCGGATGAAGCTTCTCTATGGGAACCTTCTTTGTAAACATCCTCTCCGAAACAGACGCTTTAATCGGAACCATGATTCCATCATATTTTTTTATTTCCTTTTCCAGATACTCTGCCAGTTCTGTTTTCGGTGCTGCCATAATACTATCTCCTCTCTATCATACTAACTAAACCCCAATTACAATAATTATAACAAATTCTTTTAATATGATAACATATTATCTTAGTGTTTATCACATTACCAGCACAAAATGTGCCACCGAAAAGCATTCCGATGGCACATCAATTAAAATGAGAGGAGTTATGAGTGTATTATGCAGTTTTTATACGATCACTTACCTCTTCCATTTTTTCTATCTCACCGTCAACTATTCGAATAAGTCTGGTGCCATAACGTGAAGCCTCTTCAGAGTGAGTTACCTGAACTATCGTTTTGTTATACTTCCAGTTTATTCTTCGGAAGAGCTCCATGATTTTTGTTCCGGACTTGCTGTCGAGATTTCCGATTGGTTCATCAAGGAACAGGATATCCGGATCAAACACAAGTGATCTCGCTATAGCAACTCTCTGCTGCTGTCCTCCTGAAAGCTCTCTCGGAGTGAGCCTACGCTTATCCTGCATTCCGATAAGCTCCAGGCATTCATTTATTCTGTCCTTGTATTCCGACCTCTTCTTTCCAGCCAGCATAAGTGGAAGCGCTATGTTATCTACAACATTCAGATTCGGAACGAGATTATAGAACTGAAACACAAATCCTATCTCTTCATTTCTCATACTGCTGAGCTCTTTGTCCTTAAGTGTTGAGAGGTCTCTACCGTTTATGAATACATTTCCCTTGGTAGGCTGATCAAGCCCACCAAGGAGATACAGCAGAGTTGATTTACCACTTCCGGAAGGGCCCATAATTGAGACAAAGTCTCCTTCCTCTACTGTAAGATTTATATTCTTAAGTACCTCAGTTACCTGCTTTCCATTAGTAAAAGATCTGCTTACATTATTTACTTCTATAATACTCATTTTTATTTCTCCTATCCATGATTAATATTTGATTTAATTATCTATTCTCATCTAATTACTTACTCGTATTTCAGCTCCTGAACTATGCTGAGCTTCCTGCTCTTTCTCATCGTCGAAAGTGTTGCTATCAGTATTATCACTGCTATTATAGGTGCATATGTCATAATAGACATCCAGCTAAATTCAACCTCCATCGGCATTCCTATAAACTTGCAGAAGCCTGTAAGCAGATCCGAAAGAAGAATCGTAAATGGAATCGATATAAGGACACTGAATATAACGCATGTCATACTTTCCGTGAGGATCATTCTCTTACGCCTGCTCTTATTCATACCGACTGATGCCATGACTGCCATCTCTCTCTTCCTCTGAAGGAAACATATGGTTATGTTATTAAACACACCTATTGAAGCTATTATCATTGCCAGATATGAGAAAATTGAAAGCACTGATACTATCGTCTGATTCTGCTCATCGTTAAGCTTTGTATCCTCTGCCTTTGTCGTGTAGGTAGCTCCAAGCGATGCAAGAAATGGTTTTAATTCTTTTTCTATAACAGATGAATCTTCCTCAGTCTCAAAATATATGGCAGCCGCTTCCTTTATATTAAACTCATTTATAAGAAGCTCCTTCTTCATTAAGACTGCACGTCCCGCCTGGAATACCTTTCCATCATATACTCCTACAACCTTTACATTAACCTCGTGGGAGTTAATCTTCATAGTAACTGTATCCCCGGCCTTCTTATCTATTGCATCAGCAATCTTAGTTGTAAGGAGAATAGAGTATTCATCTGCATCCTTAAGTGCCTGAATCTCATCTGCGTAGGTGGTAGTAAAGCCGAAATACTCATTAAGTACATTTACATACGCATCCACCTCTGATCCGGTTGCAATTGCCAGCTCTCCGTCAATTTCTGCTTCGGCATAGTAAACATCTCCGATTGATGACTGATCTATACCCTTTATTTCATGCAGCTTATCAAGGATTCGATCTGTTGTCGGGTTATTCGGATCCATCTCCATGATTCCACTTATATTGTAGTCATAATTCATCCCCTTATATGCATCCACAACCAGATTGGTCATACTTTTTCCGAAGGATGATATCATCAGTACTGATGATAGTGATACTACTACAAGCACGATATTGTTTCTAAGCAGCTTAGAGCTTCGGATATTGCTCAGTGTCAGATACAGAGTAGTATTATTTTTAAAGAGTTTACCGAACACTGCCGTTACCAGCTTCATCATCATCGGTATCAGGAGTATAACTCCTGCAAATGCAGTTATGAATGCAATCGGTGTTGTTACATTTATCACGCTGTCATTTATAAAGTAAACTGCTATAGAGAAAGCAAGCAGGATAATACCTATAATTGTTTTTACCAGGCGGCTGGACCTCTTCGGTTCAGCTCGATTTAGGATTACATCCTTAACCTCCAGCTTTCTGACCTTTCTTACAGGGAAGTATGCTGACACCACAGAAAGGATGATTGAAAAAATGATTCCTATCAGAATATAAACAAGATTTATATGGAACTTTGTATATACTCCATAATCACCAAGAGGTGATGTCCATCTACCGAGAAAATACAGGAACACTTCTCCAAGTGCACTTCCTATGATTCCTCCGATCAGTCCATATATGAATCCCTCCATCAGAATAATATGCTCTATCTTCTTTTTCGTAGCACCCTGGCTCATGAAGGTTCCCATCACTGACAGTCTCTCCGTCATGATCAGCTTGAATACTCCATGTATGATGATGGCACTCACGATAACTACAATCGTCATCATAAAATAAAGTGCCATATTGATTGAGGAATCCACCATTACATTTCCTTTAAGATCAGTGGCATTTACATCAGTATGATTCTCATTATAGCTTTCAGCAAAATCCTTAGCCTCTCCATCTGCTACATCTGCAAATACTACATTGTATCCATCATCAGCCCCAAGCTTTTCATTCAGATATTCATAAGGTATTATCACACTGAAATTAGTTGAAGTATCCGGATAGAATACATTATCATTTGCAGCGAGTGCTTCAACTGTGAAGCTGACCTCTTCACCGGAGATAAAAAGCTTTAATGTGTCACCGGTCTGAAGATTCATAACATCACTGACTCGTTTAGACAAGATGCATGAAGGATTACCCTCAACAGCTGTCTCGGACAGAAAATCTGAATCACCTTCCGCCATCGATCCCGAGTAGTTATTTCTTCCTCTAAGATTTACATACTTTATCTTGTCATTTTCATTTATTATTCCGGTTGTCCTCAGTTCATATACCACATCTTTAAGTCCCGCTGTATCAACATCAGATTCTTTCATATAAGGATCATCTGTTTTCGAAACAATAGATATGTCCGACAACCTTCCTGATTCGTATGGTGCATTAAAACTGTCAACAATGACATCTACCATACCTGTACATGCAACTAAAAGCGCTGCACTGATTGCAATTGAGAAAAGTAACAGTACAAACCGTCCTTTTTTCTCAAACATGTTTTTTGAGATATACTTCAAAAACACACTCACTTCCATTCCCTCCTTTTTTCGTTTGCATGGATTACTATAAAACCACTTTCTTAAATCGACCTTTTATAAAAATTAAAATTTCATTAAGATTAGCTTTACGATTATTCTTGACAAAAATATCCCCATTTGATAGACTCATTTTCAATATAGAACAAGGGAGTAGCCCCCATTTATATTTTTATAAGTGGTAACATAAATCGTCATCACGATTAATTCCGGTTATGTTGTAATCAGGCGAGACTTGAACTATTAATGGTTCGAGTTTCGCTTTTTTTATAGCCAGAAGAAAGGAGGAGAATACGATGGGACTTTACGAAGCAATGACCGAACTTGAAAAAAGAAGAAAAAAGGTCAGCTACTGTACAGTAGAAATGTTTTGCGGTATGGCATTTTTTATTATCGGTTGTATGACAAAATACATTTACCTGCTGGCCATATTTGGTATAATAATTTTCATATACGGTATAAAAAATTTAAAGCCATATACTGAAGAATACAAAGCACTCTACAAACAGATTTTTGTAGAAGAACCGCTTAGAAAGAACTTTGAAAATGTATTCTATAGCTGGCGCGGCGGTTTTGATGAGAATCTTGTAAGGTCATTTTGCCTATGTAATATGGGGAACAGATTCTCCTCAGAGGACTACATCAGAGCAAGCTACTACGGTGTAAACTTCGAGATATCTGATGTATATGTCGCACAACATACATCTACCGGAAGATCTTCTCATACTACAATCTACTTCAAGGGCAGAATGATGATGTTTGATTTTCCGGAAAAGCTGGTCAATTCAGTAAGGATTTATTCAAAAAACTTCAGGTACCGTGCAGGTGGATTTTTTGCAAATCGAAGCAACAAGGTCGAAATGGAAAGCGTCAGCTTCAATAATGATTTCGATGTTATGACATCGAATGATCACGATGCCTTCTATCTGCTTACTCCACCATTTATGGAGAAGATGTATCAGCTAGAGAAAAAGCATAAAAGCATAGCTCTTCACATCGTCGGAAACAAAGTGGTCATCGGCTTTAATGAGCCGACAAATAATGCGTTTGATGCGTCAAATATGTCAAAAGAATTGTCCTATCCAGAAGAGATGGACAAGATTGAGTCAGATATAAATGATATCAAGGATGTAATAAATATCATAAGAGATCTGAACAAAGGAAACGACTATTACACTTATGTATAAAGGAGGCTAAGACTATGAATGGAACAATTATTTTAGTAATCATCATTGCAGTTATTGTTATAGGAATACTTGGATGGTATTTCAGTACATTTAACGGAATCAAAACAGCTGAGCTCAAAGTATCTGAAGCTCTTTCGGGAATCGATGTAGCTCTTACAAAGAGATATGACGTTCTGACAAAGCTGCTTGATACAGTTAAGGCTTACAAAGCATACGAAAAAGAAACTCTTACAGAACTCGTTCGTCTCAGAGCAGGAATGTCTATGAACGAGAGAAATGCCGCTAACAGACAGATGGATAATCTCACATCTGAGATCAGACTTCTTGCCGAGAATTATCCGGAGCTTAAATCAAGTGAAAACTTCGTTCAGCTCCAGAATGCAATAAGCGATGTTGAAGAGCATCTGCAGGCATCACGCCGTTTATATAATGCAAACGTTACAGACTATAACAGACGTATCGTCACATTTCCAAGTAGTATCGTTGCAGGTATGATGGGTGCTACACAGAAGTCATTTTTCGAAGCTGATTCAGCTAAGCGTCAGGACGTTCAGATGACCTTCTGAAAATAGCAGCATAGATGTAATTGAAAAAAGAAGACTAAGGCATGCTCCTTAGTCTTCTTTTTATATCTCTCTTTATATCGGATAGATATTTTTAGTTTCACGCTCAAGATTCTCGTTATTAACCACGAACTTCGCTCTTCCGTTTACAATTCGGAAGTTCTCTTCCTTAGCACATGTATCAACACCCATCTGATTATGTATAGCTTCCTTGATATCACCGCCATCCAGAAGAAATGTTGTTTTCTCCGAATAACCTCCTATACCAAGTGCTTTTGTTCCGACATTTTCCATCTGCAGACTACCGTGTTCCATAACAAAGTCCGTAGCCCCGCGAAGCGCACCTACACATGTTGATTCTTCTCCGCGTAAATTCAGAGTCCCTATAGTATCACTGAATTTCACATTTATACTGCTTCCTCCAAGCGTTCCTATACCTACACACTCGGTCGCTCCGATATATATATCAAATGTAGAATGCTTAAGGGATATATCAGCGTCTCCACTAAGACTTCCTATGCATAGTCCCTTCACCAGAGACTGGTCAGCTTCCAAAACACAATTAGATATATCAAGCTTTACAAATCCCTCGTGGGCTCCGATACCTACACTTTCGCCGCCTTTGGTTTCAATCTTATATCTGCCTCTGCTGATATGTATCTCCCCGCCTTTTCCAGCTCCGATACCAATACCCTTATCTCCACCTGTAGATATACATATTGTTCCATCCTGATTAAAGTATAGAGGACCATGAGTCTCATCCATCTTGTTTCCTATACCATAATATCCGGTATTATAAACATTGATCAAAAGTGATCCGGCTCCTTCTACCGTCAGCGTAGAACTAGATGGAACAAGTATACCACCATTATTCAGTCGGTTCTCACCCTTCAGAACAAGTGACACCTCTGAATCATCGCCTATCTCTATACAAGGCCTGGACTTAACATTTGACATGCTTACATTCTCCAGAGTTATTTGTCCCTGATAACCGGACTCTATTCTCATATGGATATCCGTATCAAGTCCGGGAGTGCCGATTATAGATATATCCTTGTATACTACCTTCTCAGAAGGAACGACTATATCTGTGTTCCCGAACTTCTTCAGGTTACTGAGAAGGACTCGGTTGGTCTTACCTGTCGTATAGATACGTTTTGTTACTCCATCCTGACTCTCCTGGAGATAATCCCGGATTTCCTTTCGGATCTTGTCCTCTACACGCTTATGAATAACCTTCGATGGCTTACCGGTATAGTATCCCTGAATCAGATCTGCGCCCAGATGAATGACCATACGAAGTTCTTCTGATGTCTCCACTCCTTCCGCAAGTGCTATGATCTTGTTCTCATGACAAAACTCTATAATCTCACGTACAAAATGTTGTTTCTGCGGTTGGAATTGTATCTCACTTAGAAGTGAACGATCGATTTTTACATAATTAGGCAGATACCTGAGCAGGTTGCTGACATTTGAATAACCTGTTCCATAATCGTCAACTGCAGTTTCAATTCCAAGCGTTTTTATAGTCGCCTGCATCCTTTCGAGGTCTGATTCTTCCATCTCAGCCTCCTCAGTAAGCTCCACTACCACAGTATCCTTGTATTTTGAAAGCAGCTCCAAAACCACAGGAGTATCCTCATGCTTCAGCTGAACTCCCGGTATGCTGTTAATAAATATCTTCTTACCATCCAGTAGCTCCAGTTTTTTCTCAATAATACCCAGAACGTTTATGAATGTTGCACTTTCCACATCCTGTAATCGATTCAGCACACTTGCATAGTTTATTATCTTCAGTGGAGATATCCTATGTCTTGTGGTCGAACGCATAAGCGCCTCGTAAGAGAATATCTCTCCGTTCGATACACTTACAATAGGCTGAAAATAATATTCAAGACGGTTTTCATTCAGAATTCTTTCAACCAGTTCAAGTTCTTTCTTTTCCGCCTCAGTAAGCTTTACTTCATTATCAAAAGAGCTTCCTATTACTCTCCATACACGTTCTTCTTCATTTTTCTCATGCAGATGTCGCTGGAAGGTAATCCGACGCAAATTTTCCAAATGACGAGTAACTGACCTTATCCATTGACGGTATACTTCATCATAGCTTCTTGGTACAGCGCCATAGCTTACAACTGAATAACCAAAGCACTTTGATTCAGAATAAATAGGAGAAAAGAAGTAAGCTCTCGGCTCATCACTTTCTTCCTTAAGCTCCGGAAGCATATCCTCTGTCGGAAACAGTTCATTCAGACTGACGCGTCCATCAGTTCCATGCCTGTAATACTTAATAGCATGAAGCATTCTGTCAGAATACCCGTTTGCATCAAAAAGAACATCCGGCTCTGTATCCATATTCTGCCAGGTATCATTTAAACACAAATGAAAACTCTCTGCCTCAGGAATCTGATAAGCATAAGAATAAACCATACTTAGGAAAGCCAGTATATTATTCTGCTGCATAAGATCATCCTGCATGGTAGAGTTAACTGAGAAAAATCCTTCATTTGATATCTCTGTATCCCAGTCCTTCCTTCGGATATCTCTCGTATAGCATTCAGGATTTTTACATCCACAGCTCTCTCCTATAATAAGCTTAGGTTCTGTTTTAAAAGGTGCCGGTTCTTTTCCGGAAAAATATGCATCCATATAATCCGCCGAATACTCTCCGAACTCATCAGCAGGAATCATAACAGAGGTCATAGGACTCGGTCCTGTCCTTCCCTCCTCAGTAGAGTCATAACTGGCAACCGCTACATCCTCCGGAACCTTATAGCCCCTTGAGATAAGCGCTTTGCAAAGGCCCATAGCCATCCAGTCATTAGCCACAGCGACTGCTTCCGGCAGATGTCCGTTTCTCGAAAGAAGTTGTTCCACGCAAGTCTCTCCACTTGTATACCAGAAATCACCATGAACTATATTGTCCTCTTTAACCTCCAGACCATTTTCTTCCATAACATCACGAAACGCCTGCAATCGCTGAATTGAGTGGCTGTGCCACCTCTTACCATTCAGAAAAGCGATATCCTTGTAACTATGATCCTTTATCAGATGTTCCACAACCTTCTTCATACCTGCATATCCATCTGTACAGATACTTGGGAAGTATTCACTTTCCTGCTCTACGATGAGAACTTTGCCCTTAAACTTTTTATTTATTTTTTCTTCTATTTCCTGTGTCTTTCCCACTATCTGAATTGTATCCTTAAGAATAACAATTGCATCAAACATTTCCATATTCAAAAGTGAAAATATACTGCTTTCGCCTTCCTCACGATCAGCCGAATTCTGATACTTTCTGAACATGGAAAAAATGCATGTATCAAACCTATGCTTAAAACCTCTCTGAAGAAAGCCGCTTATAAATCTGCGCTGATAGTCCTCATCTGCCTGGCCTACCAAAATTGCAACTCTTTTTCTCCCCATAGTTTCTTCCTCTCACAATACACGTTCTACCAGAAATAATTATATCAAATATAAAGTGTATTAACACTTCTTTGTTACACCCTTACCGAAAACGGTCAGCCAGTCATTTTTCATTGAAATACTCTTCAAGACACATCCCGTTTTCTTTCATTTCAGCTGCAGCCTCCTGGCCAACAAAACGATAATGCCAAGGTTCATTATTTATTCCGGTTATTTCTATTTTATCCTCCGGATATCTCTTAATAAAGCCATATTTATAGGAGTTCTCATATAGCCAGGTATAAACCTCATCATCCGAACTCACACTACTGTCAGCATTTATATCCACACTAATTCCAAGCTCATGCTCACTTGTTCCGGGAGTAGCAACATACTCCTTTGCCAATCCTTCAGCTTCCTCATAGGAATACCCCTTAGCCTGATAAGCACCGATCCTGCTATCCATTATTCCCTGCTGGTCCTCTCTGCTTCTGTAACCTTCACGAACAAACAGATTGATTCCACTTTCTCTGGCATCATCAAACATTTTCTGTAGTGCAGGGTATATCCTCGTATCAACCTGTTTGCCATTTGAGAGATTGGTCAGACTTACAGTATAATCATCCGGAACAGGATTATCCTGATTAACAAGTATCAGATTCCAGCCTGAACCATCAACTGATTCATCGATTTCTTCAAATGAGTATTCTCTCCTGAAACCGTCTATATCATAGAGAAATACCTCATGTATCTCCTCGGTATAGCCCTCATAATATCCCTTTACCATTCCGAGGACTATCTGCGAACCTCTATTATAACTTATGAGCATCTGCCCCTTTGACTTATCGAAGCTGATTCCTTCTATCTCACCCTGGAGAGTCACATCATCAAGCGTTCGTTCAAGAACTACTGTTGCCGAAGTCGCACCCTCTTCTATCTTCGTTCTGTACACATGATCCGGCTCGCCCAGATCAGCTGTTCCGTCATCCGCTGTCATA
>AUXO011732430.1_pt1 | contig 17264 bp, 28 predicted proteins | sample 768731 | NCBI WGS metagenome assembly AUXO01 (sample SAMN02715735, study PRJNA202380) | gut metagenome | biome: sheep rumen | host: Ovis aries | place: New Zealand: Palmerston North
TCGGGCCTCGTCAACTTCAACTACGTCGCGCCCAGCGCGCTTGTCTTCGAGCCGCTTGCGTTTGTACATCGATAATCAGTCATCGCGTGCACCCACGGATGCACGCGTAACCCAGGAGAAGGAGAGAAAATGGCAGTTAATGCAGGGCAGAGGCATGTGCCGGACACTGCGGGAAACAGAGCATTAGATGCGTGCGAGTACGCAAGAGAGCTTGCAATCCATACCATAAAAATCTGCAACAACAAAAATATTTTCAAGCCGGAATATCAGTCAGCCTTGACAAATCGGATCATCGCCATTGCGGTAGACATTTATACAAACGCTTGGGGAGCAAATAACATCCTTGTCGGAGACAATGCTGAGAATTGGCATGAAAGACACCGCCTCCAGGAGCTGGCAGCCAACGAGTGCAATCGTCTTATAGCGCTGATCCAGATCGCGAAGACGCTATTCCACCTCAGACAGAAAAAAGTCAAATACTGGGGAGATATGACAATCAAAACGCGAAATTATATCCAGAAATGGAAAGAGAAAGACATCGAGCGCTACGGAGACCGCTTTTAGATGTCTCGGGATGCAGGCTATAACTCAGAACGTCCGCCTCAGGTCGGCGAATCGCGGCAACGCGTGTAACACCTGGAATGTCAACTCATCGGGCAACGTCAACAACAACAACGCGACCAACGCGAATGTCTTCGAGCCGATTGCTATGTAAAGGATGCTCATGCTGGCACATAGTGCCAAGCAATCTGGAAACACAACGCAAGGAGCCGAGATCCCGGCCGTAAATGGCAAAACAACACCAGAACGATGCGGAGGACGTAATCACAAGAACACGCCTTGATCCGCTATAACGTGAGGACTTTTTAATATGACAAAAGAAGAGATCATAGACTTTGAGCAGCTATGGGACTCTGGGACAAAATGCCGCCGGTCAGTAACATGGAAACCGGTGACAAAGTCATTTATCCTAAATCAGTTTGAACGCACCCTCAAGATGGAAAAGAAGCTGAAAGAGGGAGCATGGAAGAATGGCAAGCCGAGAAAAATAGAAATCCTATATCCAAAGAAAAGGGAAGGGCTCTCGATACCCTTCCGAGACCGTGTATATCAACGATCAATCAATGATAACGATCTATATCCAAAGACGACACGCTCATTTATTTACGATAATGCCGCATGTCAGTCAGGGAAGGGACCAGACTTTGCAAGAGACCGGCTGAAACACCATCTCCATAACTTCGTCATGAAACACGGATTGGACGGATGGGTACTTCAATATGATATCCACGGTTACTATCCATCAATGAGTCACAAAAAGACAGAGGAAATGTTTGCTCGATATGTATCACCGGAAATCCGGGAGATGGTTATGGATGTGCTGGACAACCAGTACACTGGAGAGACAGGATATAATCCTGGATCACAGATGGTACAAATCGCTGGAATCACGATGCTGGACAGGATCGATCATATTTGTAAAGAGGAGCTCCACATGGAGAGCTTTCAGAGATATATGGACGATGGGATCGACGTCGATACAGACAAAGAGCGGGCAGAAAGAAATCTTGACCGAATCAAAAGGGAACTTGCTTCCTTAGGATTTACAACAAATCCTAAGAAAACGCATGTAATACCGCTGCGGGAGGGATTCTCATTCCTTGGATGGTACTTCCGGCCGCTGGAATCAAGAAAGATCATCATGACGATAGATCCGAAAAACGTCAAGCATGAGCGTCAGAAGCTTCGCCGGATGGTGAAGAAGGCAAAACGCGGAGAGACGACGAGGAAGAAATGTGACCAATGCTATGCCTCGTGGCGGTCATATGCCGCTGGAGAGAGGAAGAAGAGCCGTGGAAAGTATTACAGCAAACCCAATACATACAAGCTGATAAAGAGGATGGATGAGTACTACGACAGCCTATGGAAGGAGGCCAAAGATGCAGATCGAAAGAGCACAGATGCCGATCAGGGAGACAAAGGAGCTTGAGGATCTCAAGGCGAAGTCAGGAGAGCAGGCGTCGGAAATTGAGTATCTATCTATGATGTCAGGAATCAAGCTGACGGAAGAGGAGGAAGAAAATGGAAGAGAAAAAGCACAGTAAAAAATTCGACCGGGTCAAATATTGGTATGAATGGAACTTTTGGTCCAAGGAGATGGTAAAGAATGCCGTCGGCCGATGGATTACAGAAGAAGAATATGAAGAAATCACAGGAGAGAAGCTCAAAGTAGATGGAGATTGAAAAACTGTCAGATGAAGAGCTTATTGAGCTCTTTAATAAAACGGTTGAAGAAATAAAAGAAAGAATTACTATTTATCATCAGCTAGCAGAAACGAGGGATTTATGAACGAACTAATTAACAACATGCATTTTTCTCACGAATATTGGATCTTGGTGTGCCCTTTCATCACGATTTGCGTAGATTTTATAACAGGGATCATCAATTCCTGGGCAAAGAAAGAATTTCAATCCTCAAAAATGAGGACCGGGTTGTCAAAAAAAGTAGGAGAGATATCTATCCTTGTTCTTGGAGAGGTGTTCACAGCTGCGCTCTCCCTCCCGAGCTACTTTATCCAAGGTATCGCAATATACATCATCATCATGGAGCTCATGAGCATCTTTGAAAACCTTGATAAAATGGGTGTACCAGTTCCAAAGGGAGTGAAAAAAGCAATAAACAACACAGCCGATACTGTAAACAATGGAGATATTCAGGATATCGACAATTTAGCCCAGAGAATGGCAAAAAGCAACGATAGATCGGAGGAGTAACTATGACTTACTACATCGGATCAGCAAGACATGATGAAAGAGGCAAATACCACGGAGGCAAGGCTGGAGATCAAACAGGACAAGAGGTTGCCACACAGAAACTCTACAACCACTCTAAGGGGTGGATGGCATACCGTGCAGTCTCTCCAGAAATTGCAGTCGCACTGAAGAATGCCATGCTGAGTGCTTGTGCTAATCCAAACAATGGATATAACCAATATAGGAGATATGACATTGTAAAGAATGGCATTGATACAACCACTCCAGGAGGATGTGATTGTTCATCTACAGTTCGTGCTTGCATTATAAAGGCCACAGGAAAAGACGTTGGAGACTTTACCACAGCATCCGAGCCAGCGGCATTGGAAAAGAGCGGACTATTCACGAAGGTTGGGAATGTCACTCTCCTGTCTAAGCTATACGAGGGAGATATCCTTGTCACTCGAAAGAAGGGACACACCGCCATCGTCACTACTGGATATCCTAGAGTTGCAGCTCCTAAGATTGCAACTCATAAGACCTCTGGCCAATCAGTCACTGGCAATGCACTCGTAAAGTTAGGCCAGCAGCACTCCATCAACTTCACTGGAAAAAGCATCGCAGTTGATGGAATCGTCGGTCCAAACACACACAAACAGATGGCTCGTGTGGTCCAGCACGCTATCAATCTTGACTACCATGCCAACATTGCAGAGGATGGCGTCTTTGAAAGCGGCTCCAAGAGAGCATTGGGAAGTCACTACGTCAGAAAAGGAGAGCGGCAATACATGGTCACTGCAGCAGAAATCCTATGCTACCTCAACGGATTAGATCCGAAGGGTGTAGAGTGCCCTGGTGTTTATGGAAGAGGATTGACGAATGCAACAGGATCCATTCGGCTGGATGCCAATTGGTTCTTATCGCACATCTGAGAGAGGAGGTGGTCCCTTGTATCTGTACGAAAGGAGGCAAACGGAACGAAAGTTATTGCCCTAATTAACCTTGTGGCGGATTCATGCCCTGTCAATATCATATATGACGGAAATGACCACCTCTTCCCGATGTCTGAGGATGTTCCTGAGAGCATTTACCAAGAACCCATTGAGTGGGTGAATGTGCTTGACGGAACACTCGAGATATTTATATAGTAAATACTAGGCTACTCCCACAGCCTAGACATTACCGCCCGCTGGCTTCACTTCGGTGTTGCTGGCGGGTGTTTTTTTGTGCAAAATATCAACGAGATTCTGGAAGAATTAAACAAGAACAGTGACTGGTCATACTACTATCGCCCAGCTCATTCAACAGTAGACGCTTACTTTTGCAAGCGAGGAGAGTCTGGAAAGTTCGATTATGACGGTGAAAATGCAGACGAAATCTATGACGTGATTGAAGATTAAAAAATAGGAGGTAACAATATGAAATACTTAGTCATTGATCAAAGAAAGTATGACGAATTTGTTGAGGAATTCAGCACAAAGGAAGAGGCGATTGCGTTTGCAGATGACGAATGGGAAAGAATGGCAAAGGCGGACAAGGACAGTACAGTTGCCTTTTACGTTCTGGAGTCAGTAAATCCGGATCCTGACAGTGAAGACCATTACGACGGCGATTTTGCTAAAACCTATAAGCGGGAGGGAAAAGTATGAAAGAGCTGCTGACAAAATACGGACTAAATATGAAGGAAGCGTCAGAACTACTTCATATTCCATACAGGACGATACAGAACTGGGTGGGTGGCACGCGAACGTGCCCAAAGTACATCATTGAATTGGTGGAGTTCAAATTGGAGAGAACGTTCACAAATGGTTCACAAGTTGCCGAGAAACATTGATTTCTCGGTGCTTGCATTCGGGTTCGAGTCCCGTCTCGCGCTTACATAGATAAAGGAGCCTAATTGCTAGGCTCCTTTATTTTTCTAGGTTTAAGCGGTATTCGGATAAATACAAAAGTACAAAATAATAGACTAAAATATGTAAAAAAATAAGAACTACGTTCACGTTTCGTTCATAAAAGTGTTTTCAAAATAAGAGATAGCCTTTTGGGCATTCTCGTCTTTTCTGCTCTGCATCAAATGCAGGTACACTTTATCTAGCGAGCCTGCAGTCTCCCATCCACCAACAGCCTGAATGTACTCACGACTTACCCCCTGGTCGAATAATTTTGTAGGAAAATAATGTCTTAATTGATGGAAATGATACGGCATTCCAAGCTTATCCCGTAGCTTAGTGAAGGAACGAGTGATTCCATCAGGGACAAGAGACTGAATGTGAGCGTCGGGATCCCCATCTCCAATCTCTTCAAGGACGAATGATGGAAGCGGAACCCTGCGCGTGGATTTCTTCGTCTTAGGACGTTCCTTTTCAACCCAGAGACCACTTTTATCCCGCACAGTATCCCCGTGCACATAAACCATACCATCACGAATGTCTCGAAAGCGTAGAAAAGAGATCTCACCACGACGTAAAGACACAAAAGCACCAAGCATGATACAAACCTTTAAGTTGTGATTAGCTGCATCCAGCATCTTACGAAGATCCTCATCAGATGGAACGTCAAATTGAGTGGCATTAGGCTCTGGAAGGCTTGCTGTAAAAACCATGCCAGGACGTACAGCCTTCAATGCCGGACGCAAAAGTCCATAAGAATTCCTGACTGTTTTAGCAGAAAGCCTTTCCGATAGAGTATTTATCCAATGCTGAATATCGTCATTTGTAATCCGATCAGCCATAACCTGCTTAATTTCGTCAAAATTGCACCGGTACATCTGGTCATATCCACGGATAGTGGACTCAGATCGGACAGGCTCAACCTTTCTAATGTATATAGAAATGGCTTCGCCAACCGTCATGGGAGTATCATCAAGATGATTCTCACGTAAATATTCGGCGGCCTTCTGTTCACATTCTTTTCGAGTCTTTGAGGTAATGGACTTACGAATCTGCTTCCCGGAAGAATCAGTCCCTATGTATAAATTAATCCTCCAGGAACCAGATGGCAGTTTGGTTGCTTTCATCACATCACTTCCTTAACCGAACTATTTAATTGTCTACTAGCCTCTTCAGAAGTGCTGTCATGTTTAGGCTCATCAATTAAATCGGCAACTCGAACATTTAGAATCTCGGCCAACCGCTGAATCTTAACGATGCTTGGTAGAGAGACGCCCCTATACCACGAATTGATGACTTGGTTGGACTGGTGCATAAGTTTTGCAACATCACTTTGCTGCTTTCCCAACTCGGAAAGGATTCTTTGAAAGTTTTGCGAAAAAATCTTTTTTTGCTTTTCATCTGTCATAGTTATGCCCTCCTTTCATACATCTGTATTTCCACACTGCTCCTCTAATAGCAAATTTGCGTACTTGATTAAGTGTTTCAAAGACCTCGGGGTTAGCCTCTTGCAAATGTCAAGTAGAGCTTGAGTGTTTTCGTTATGAGTTGAGTCATTAGACAGGGTAACCCAACCCATTAATTCTGAAGGCGTAGTGCCAAGCGCCTTGGCGTACTTGACGATCATAGACTGGCTAACATCTCTCTTACCGAGCTCTACTTTATTGACGGCGGATCTACTTTTGTAGCCAACTTTAGCAGCGAGTTCTTCTTGAGTCATTTGCAAAGCTTCACGTCGCTCTTTAATACGAAAACCGATATCTGTCATGTGATGCACCTCCTTCTTCAACCATTATATCGGCTCAATACAAAAAAAGTAAATAAATTTATAAAAAAATGTTTACAGAATGGCTACAAGGTGTTATATTCTCATTGTAGCCAAGATGGCTCTTAAATGAAAGGAGGACAAATGACAAACAAGGAGCTTCTATTTCAAAAAATTAAGGACAAGGGAATGAAACGATCATTTGTTGCTGAATGCTTAGGACTTTCATATCCTGGATTCTTAAACAAAGTAAATGGGAAGACAGAATTTACATCTTCTGAGATCCAAACCCTTTGCATTACACTATCAATTACTGATCTTGAAGAAAAAGAGAAAATTTTTTTTGCAGGATAAGTAGCCAGAAAGGGTACAATGCACATGAAAATCTCAGCATCATCAATCATTACCGATCGGATGCAATACAATCACATGACTCCAGAGGATGTAGCGAAGAGATGCGGAATATCAAGATCAAGCTTCTTTAAGTATAAGAAGCAGCCGGAAAAGATGACCGTTGAAACAGCCAAGCGGATGAGCGAAGTCCTGGGATGTTCAGTGATGTATCTGATCGAAGGAGCAGAGTTAAACGAAGGGAGGAAGAAATGGTAGTAGTTGGCTTAGCCATATTTATACTTGGAGCCTTAATGATCGAATCGACCACAAGCGTATGTATAGTGGGAATGTTAATTGTATTAGGAGGATTAATCAATGCGTATATTCACGAGAGCCGTAACCGTGCTGAGCGCCGCGCTAGGGCTCGCCGCATGTCTAGGAACTGGAACTTCGTCGTCACCAAAACCGAATGACACATACATTCCAGTATCACAACAGCTCACCTGCGAGAAAGTCGGAGAAAAATATTCAATATGCCCAGAACTTCTGGAAGCAATGATCGAGCGAGAATCAAGCGGCCAGCCTAATGTGTCGAATGGGTCATGTATTGGTTTAATGCAGGTAAATAAGAAATACCACACAAAGCGGATGCAGAAACTAGGATATCAAAACCTATGGGATGAACAAGCGAATATAGAAACAGGAGCATCGCTTTTAGTGGACCTTTGCGAGAAATATGAAGACGTCGGTGTAGCGCTAATGGCCTACAACGGTACAAAACATCCTGAGGAGCGTACAGAGCTGACGGAATATGCACAAGGGATACTAGATAGATCGGAGGAGCTGGAAAGAATTCACGGGAAGTGAGAGATCAGACCGATCTCAATCAGGTCCATCAGATAATGATAGAAGGTGTCGCAACATGAAAGAAAAAAATCATACGTACCAGGGGACAGAAAAAGAATTCATTGATCTGTTTCAATCGCTTGCGGTGTCTCGAAGCGATTGGCAAGTATGGTCGGATCTTATGGCAGCAATGGCATGCGCGATCGCCAATGCAATCGATCCGAATGAAAAGAGAAAAGCTGATCGAGAAAAAGAATACACGGACTGTATCAAAAGACTTGGCGGCCAAAAGATCACTGCGGAGATATTTGCCGTAATAATCGCTGGGCTTGACCATGATCCGGATCAGGATTTTCTCGGAAAGATATACATGAATCTAGGCCTCGGCTCTCACTGGAAAGGGCAGTTCTTCACACCATTCACAATCGGACAGATGATGGCAAATATTGATCTGCCAGACGATATAGCCAAGGACAAGATCAATAAGCACGGATGGACATCGGTAGAAGATCCGTCGTGCGGAGCCGGCTGCACACTAATTGCAGCAGCATCGGCTTTTCGAAAACAGAAAATTAATTATCAACAGCATGTCATATTCATCGGGCAGGATATCGACAGAGTGACCGCGCAGATGTGCTTTATTCAGCTCTCGTTGCTGGGATGCCCTGGCTATATCGTGGTGGCTGATACGTTGACAAATCCGATATGCGGGAGTGCACTCGCGCCGCATGAAAAGGACAACCAGGAATTCTGGTACACGCCAATGTGGTGGTCTGATATCTGGACCTACAGGAGGCTGTTTAACAGGAAAGTAAAAGACTATGGAAGCAAAGGACGAACTTAAAGATTCAATCATAAATAGCATAGTGACATATGTAAGCCAGGAGGATCTGAGTAAAATCCAGATGCAGCTCGACATTACTCTCAGCAAGTATAGCATCGCAGAGGAGTCGACTGAGATAGTCCCATACTCTGGAGATGCAAACGAATCGATGCTGAAAAAATTCCTATGCGCAAAAATTGCCCGAGGATGCAGCCCGAGAACGATCCGCTACTACCAGCAAACCATACGACAGTTTTTCCAAAGAGTAAACAAAATTTACTCTAATGTGACGCCAGACGATATCCGGGTATACATGGCCATCCGTGTACAGCGAGACCATGTATCCAAAGCAACCGTAAATAATGAAAGGCGGAATCTATCGTCATTCTATACATGGCTGCAGACAGAAGAGATTGTTTTGAAAAATCCGATGGCCAAGGTTGAGCAGATCAAGGTCACAAAGAAAAAGAAAAAGGCCTTCACTCTTCTTGACCTTGAAAAAATCAGAACTGCCTGCAAGAGCAGCAGAGAAACGGCTATCATAGAGACCCTGGTATCCACATGGTGCAGGGTGTCTGAGCTTGTAAACATCAAGACCGGAGATATCAATGGAAACAAAATCTCGGTACGCGGAAAAGGCAATAAATTCCGAGACGTATACCTGAACGCGCGTGCATCAATCGCCATAGACACCTATCTAAAGGAACGCAAGGATCCGAATCCGTATCTCTTTCCAGGAGGAGACAGTAACCTTATCCGGATTGGTGTAAAGGGAAGACCCTGCGATTGGTATAAGCATCCAGAGCTTGTGTCAAAAGATATGCATATCGACAAAGGTACCGTCGAATCCATGATCCGGAGGATCGGAAGGAACGCAGGAGTGGAACATGCGCATCCTCACAGGTTTCGGAGAACTGGGGCGACTCTGGCGCTTCGGCAGGGAATGCCGCTGATCCAGGTGTCGAAGCTGCTAGGGCATGAAAGCATCGAGACAACCCAGATATATCTCGACATTTCGGAAAAAGAACTGGCAGAGGCCCATGAAAAGTATGTGATCTGACATGGAGAAAAAATTATGCAAAATAGATTAACCAATCTCAACAACCCAGCTATAAAACTAATCCATGACCATCATAGAGCAGCACATGGCCGAGTACAAAAAAAGAAGCGCCCCTCATGGTAGAGCACTTCTTGCATACAAGAACATTTCTGTTCTAAAGACAATTAGATTATAGCACCAAAAAGCCTATAAAGTCAACGTTTCAGAGCCCCAAGAGCGGAGCTCATAGAAACATTATCAGTATATTAAAGTTAGGACCACTCTATGGCATACATCAAAGATACATGGACGTTTCCTGACTCGAATGAATATGAATACAAGTTCCTGGGAAAATATGGGGCAGCAGGAGAGAAAAGATCCCAAAGAAAAAAAATAACAAGAGAGCAGATTGAAAAACAAAACCAGAGGAATCGTGAAAAAAGAATGCGGAGATTAATCAAAGCAAATTTTCGAGAAGGAGACTTCTGGGTGACGCTTCTCTATCCGAAGGGGACACGAAAAAAGATAGAGGAAGTGAAAAAGGATCTTCAGAAATTTCTCCGTCGGCTCCGCAGACAATATGCCAAAAGCGATGATGAGCTGAAATTTGTTTATCGAATCGAGATCGGTTCAAAGGGAGGAATACACATTCATATATTGGTCAATCGCTCACGAGGCCATGACCCAGATCGGATCATTCAGAAAGCTTGGGAAGAGGGGAGAGCATCATTCGAATCCCTTCGTCAATCGGATGGATTTAAGAATCTGGCTGAGTACATTACGAAGAAGCCAAATGAGGAAATAAAAAGACAACTCTCATTCTTCGATGAAGAGGACAAGAAGCAATTGATCAAAGTTTCGAGTTCTCGAAACTTAGTGCGGCCAAAGCCGACACGAAAAAAGTATAGCCGGTGGACAATGAGAAAAATAATCGATGAAGGTCCGAAACCAACGAAAGGATTCTACATTGATAAAAATTCGATTGTATTTGGGGTAAACCCTTACACTGGCAGATCTTATTTACACTACACAGAATATCGCATCAGAGGTGAGGATGATGAAAACAGTCAATCTCTATATTGAATCCAATATCAAAGGAGGGAGAAAACAAGACGGTCATGCAGGGTACGTGCTCGAATTCATCCCAGAAGAGGGAGAAGCGAAGACAAAGGAGCGAATTGCACCGGTACAACACATGACAGCAAATGAAACAGCGGCAGCAGTGCTGAAAGAATCCATTCACAGGGTAAAGCCAAATACACATGTAGAGGTATTCACGGATAACGGATATATCGTGGGCACAATCAATAAAAATCTGAAAGTCTGGGCATCACATGGATGGAAGACAACCCGTGGAGAGGAAATCAAAAACAAAGGCGCATGGAGAGAGATATGGATCCTTATGGAAGACATCTCAGTCCATGCGAATTTGACAAACAAGCATCCGTACAAATCATGGATGCAAAATTTCTTCAGAGAACAGGAGGAAAGACAATGCTTTTTGAAAAATTCGGCGAATTTGACTCACCAGAGGAATTGAACAAAACGGCAGCAGGGCTAAAGGCAGAAGGCGACGTGACGTCGTTGAAGCAGCTTGGAAAAGAAAATGGCATAGATGAGGACGACATTCAGGACTACATGGATGGAATCATCGATGAACTGGTTACACCACTGTCAATGGCAGTGGGAAGACTAATGCTTGAAAAGGCTGATATTAGCGAGGAAAAGAACGTAGCAGAAAGAACAGTGCTAAATATCGTCCTGGAGTCTGCAGAGGCTCTGGCAATGATGGACGCATCAGTGGAGAGAGGAATCTGCAAGAAAGGGATGCGGATCAAGAACATCGCAACGGCCATGAAGGACTATGCGCGGAAGCATGCCATAGGAAATGTCGGAGTGGCATGTGGGACAGATCGCCAGTTGTCACAGATCATCATGGCATATTATCTCGGCCAGGATCTGCAAGCTACGCTAAACAAAATCATGGGGTGATGATTCATGAGAAAAGTATTTTTGTTGGGGACAGAGCCAGCTTTGCTGGAAACGGAACTGGTTGAAGGTAAGAAATACATCTTCGAAGCAACAGAGCATGAGGATGTAAAGGAAGTATCAATTTATGGCGAGCAGGGAATCCTGATCGCGAGACATTTTGTACAGAAGCGGGAATATGCCACATATTTTTTAGAGCCGACAGAAGGCGTGTATATGCAATATGATGCTGATTCGTGGTCAGAATCGACATTTTCGAATGCAATGATGAATATGCTCAACATTGGATATGTGGAAGGTGAAAGCTTTAAAAAAGTGTTTAAATCCGTTAACCACCTAAAAGATGAGGAATGGAACATAAATCTGGAAAGGATGAACACAAGATTCCAGAACAAGCAGGAGCGAATCAACGACATCATGATCACTGTTCCAGAGGCTACAAAGTCTTTACGATTAAGATCCTGGGCACGTCAGATATTCCCGAACGAAATTTTCGAATACGACAAAGGGAAGAAAGCTTCCACATACTACTGTACAGAATGCGGCCAAATATTCCTGGCAGAGCATTTTAAGAGAAATGAAAAGATTAAATGTAAGTGCTGTGGCCGATATGGGCTGGTAAAGACGGGGAATGGTGGACAAACACACAAATCGTTCATCACATATCAGCCAGCGGAAGAAAACAGAGTATGGCAAAGACACTGGGAAGTGGAATCAGAATCCATGCCTGGTCGATTGAGAGAGCGAGAGATCCATGAGCGAATTAGGCTACTAATTGATTTCGAGACGAATCAGGTGAAAATATTTTATGGCCAATATCGACGGGGAGATGAGTCAAGTCAAGCGTGGTGGGACAAGAGAGACCCATACGGAATGATGTCATTTCGACGTAAAGAATTGATTTACCCAAAATGTGAAATCGAGTCCTGCCACATCACACCGATTGGATTGAAAAGCACTCTGATTGAGGCACAGAAGAGAGGAGATCTGGGAGATTGGAATAACATGGTTAGATATTTCCATAACTGTCCAGAGATTGAATATGTCTACAAGGCAGGATTTGACGTTCTAGCCCAGAGATTGATAGAAGATGCAAGCTATTATCAGCCGAGCTATCGAGTGCTTGATAAATTCAGAAGCCTAAACAAAGAGCAAAAACGCAGATTAAAGACTCTGGGAGGAGACCCGAAAGCACTTGATTGGATTATACGAGAAGCAAAACCAATTCCAGAAGAAATGCTGCAGTTCGTATCAAAAATAAAGGTAAACCCAAAGAATCTGAATATGGATGAAACGAGGTTGGATTCGGTGAAAATGATTCGATACATGCAGAAAATCTGTAAGAAGGAATCCTGGACACCAAATCAATTTGCAGACTACTACAGGGATTATATCCGAATGGCAGCGGAGCAGGGAGCTGATGTAACGGATGATATTATTCGACGGACGCCAGATTTGAAGAAACGGCATGACAGGTGTGTAGAAGAGGAGATAAAGCGAAAGGCAGCAGCAGAAGCAAAGAAGGACAAGATCCAGGACAAGAAGTACAGCCAAATCAAAAAAGACTTCAAACGGAATCAATTAATATTTAACGACGAAATCGGAGAATATACCTTTAGACCGGTAAAGAATGTCATTGAGATGAAGAACGAGGGCCGTGCCCAGCACCACTGCGTAGGAGCTACTGAGACATATATGAGCCGAATGGCGAAACGAGAATCGTTCATCATACTGATGAGAAAAAAGAAGGATCCAAAAGCCGCATACTACACCATCGAGATCGAAGAATCTGGCCATGTCAGACAGAGCTATGCGGCATACGATCGTCAGCCTGATTTCAATCAGGTAAGCAAGGCTTTGAAAAAATATAGCAAGAATGTGAGATTTCGTAGCAAAGCTGCAAAGAAAAAACTCAAGAAGTCATCATAGGAGGAAAAATGGAGATTCAAGTTTATGAAGGAACATACGAGAATTATAAATCTCGACTTGACGCGGAGATTAAGAGAAACGCAGAGAGCTTTGTTACAATCGGATATTTGCTCAAGGTGGCAAGAGATACGGACATATTGGCCAAGTCAAATTATGAAACAGTGGCAGAATTTGCAAAAGCAGAATACGGACTCAGCCCAGATATCGTATCGAGATATATCGCTATCAATGACAGATATTCAGAGGGAGGATATTCAGACCGCCTGCAGGAACGGTTCGAAGGATTCGGTGTTGGTAAACTTCAGGACATGCTCACGCTCCCAGACACGGTTGTCGAAGAGATCGAGCCAACAATAACACGCAGGCAGATCCAGGAGATAAAGGCAGAGGTTAAGGAAGAAGAGAAGATAACTCCACTGGAAGTCATGATGGAAAAGCCTGAGAACCTTCCGGATACAACTCAGATCATGCAAACGTACTTCAACCGCCATAAAGGAACATATAAAACGAACATGGCAGCAGTACAGACGGTGGAAGACCTCAAGAATGCATTAGGAGTTCCAACGACATTCATTGGCCGTGTAGCAGGAAAAGGGAAATACCTATTAACAACTACAGAGAATGACGGAATCCGAATAGTTAATGTTCGAACAGGCGAGAGAGACTCGGTGACCTGGGAACAGTTTCTAGAAGATATGAAGCTGGTAAAAATCGATTCAGAAGAGCCTGAAAAGGTTGAAAATGCTAACTCAGAGGAAGAATTCACAGAAGCAACGGATGAGTCAGTGGAACGAGTAGTCCCAGACGCGGTCATTACTTCGAAAGAGCCAGCGAGCGAAGAGAGCGAAGCGGCAGCAGAGCCACTAGAAGAACCACTGTGGAAGCTCTTAGTAAGGATCAAAGATAGACAGAAGAATATCGAGGATAATTTAACCGAGCTTAAAGAGCTGGGATATAACCTCAATAACATCGACTCTTGCGAGGGGCTAAAAAAACTAGCTTGGGAAGTGACAACGGAAACAAACCTTCTACAGGATGACCTAATGGAGAAACAGAAGAGAGAGGAAGAGGATGAAGACGAAGAGATCTAAAGCCTGTGATATTTCTCAAAAGACAAGGAAAGAAGTCTATCAAAGAGATGGGAGATGCATCTTCTGCAGAATGAACTATCACATGGATGAAACTACTCCATATGGCCGAAGCATGTGCCAGGTGATGCACTATGTAGCCAGAAGTCATGGCGGATTAGGAATTGAGCAGAACCTAGCACTGGGGTGCATTGACCATCACCAAATGATGGATAACGGAAAACATGGACCAGAGATGAGGAAGCTCATGAAAGGATATCTTCAAGAAATCTATAGACGGAACTGGAATGAAGAATCACTAGTATACAAGAAAGGACAGTGACAGTAAATGTTTATCAATGAATCGGTATTTAAGAGGCTAATCAAGAAGGCATACGGAGCTGGCAGACTCCATATCTACGTGGACAAGTTAGGCTGGGTCTATATCGGGGGAGGATATTGGAACATCCAAATCCCGCGCAAGAGTATGACCAATAAAATGCTAGCCTCTCTGATCGAGATCATAGGAGAGCTCCCAAAGCATGAGGAGGCTTTTACTTACTCCAAGGAGGAAACACAGGAACTAATGCCATCCTATTTCTCTGATATCTTTAAGGCCTATGACGAATACACGGATGCCTTCTCACCAACCAGACTACTAATGCATACATCAAGAGCAGATTTGGCAATTTGGCAGAGGATGTCAGGAGATCCTGTAAAGGTGCTCCTGCCATCCTATGCAAACGATATCATCGACACAACCCACGTCGAAGGGGGAGAAAATTATCCCGAGGCACCAAAGGGCCAGAGAGATAGAGCACACTGTCTGATCTGGAGAAACAACAACATGGCTCTACAGATCATCTGCATTAATCCAGAGTATAAAGGCGAGAGCGACCTGATGACTAAGTTAAATAAGTCGAACCTGGCATGGACTGAGACGTCAGACGATTCAATTGGTTGAAACGCCAGCGAAAGCGAAAGAAGGTTTATGCGAATCATATACCACAATGTGACACGCGGAGTTGACGCCCGCCTTCGGGCGGGCAGAAAGGAGAAAAATGGAGAACTTGGAAGGACATTCAGAGCCGATCACATGGAGACAGTGGCTGGCAAGATATACCAAGGCTGACAAGCTGGGAAAAGCATCCATGATAGCAAGATATAAGCATATGACCTACGGCAAGTATCAAATCGCAAAGGAACGTGGAGAAATCCACGAGGGAGCAATCATCCGATCTGTTCAAGCAAAGATCGTACACAATCAGCCGTTTGACCTGTAGAGGGGTAGAAGAATGAAGATGGAAAAGACAGAGATGTCCCATGCGGATATCGCGAAGGATTATCGTGAAGCAAAGAACAAGGCAGCACAGATTAAGATCCTTGCAGACCTTAATGATGTCACACCTGCAACGATTCGAAAGGTGCTAATTCAGGAAGGAGTGCTCAAGGACCATGTTGCTGAAGAAAATAAAGTTGCTGAACCTCCGAAGAAAAAAAAGGAGCAGCCACCTATGCCAGAATTCATCAGAGAGATTCTGAGAAAGAAGGCCAAGGAGATAGAGAAGAGTATTTACGAGATGCAGAAAGAATATGATCTTCTTCTGGATTATTTGGACGAAACGGAGGTGAAATAATGACGACAATCCTCATTGTTGTATGCATGTTAACGAATGCATGTACACTGTTAAATTTGTATTCAGCACATCGTGACTACGAACAGTGGAAGATGTTTCACGGAGAGTGGCCAGAACTGATCCAAGGGTATGAGGTATTCGGAATGCAGCCATACGCAAAATAATACTCACAAAAGGAGGAACGAATGGAGCAGGAGGTTTATGAGAAGCTCTCGGCAGCAGTGCAGTGCAGAGAAAAAATGACAAAGGTAGGGACACAAATCCAGGAATTGTATTACAGACTCCTTCCATCTGGGATCGACTATACAAAGGACAGAGTCCAATCTTCACCATCAGACCAGATGGCAGAATATGGTGCGAGATTGGATGAGCTATCCAGAACATATGAGGAGCTGTGTGGTGAATATCAGCCAGCAATGGAACGAGTGAGAAAGTATATCGACGACAACCTAGAAGATCACAGAATGAGACTGGTGCTGGACTTGAAATATGTATCAGGGCTGAAATGGAAGGATGTAGCGATTAAATCGTCTTATGCACAATCAACCGTGTACAAGATACACTCACAAGCCATTGGGATACTAGAAGAAAAGTGTAGAGCAAAGTAGAGTTAAAGCGATGCTAGTATGATATCGAGGAATAGATGTGAATCTACTTCTCTATCGATTTTCCCACCCCAAAAAATACAATGCAATAAACACACAATAGGGCCGGCACATTAACATGCGTAGGCTCTATTGTGTGTTCAACGGAGCGCACAATAAAGATCTTCCGAATGCCAGGGAAGACCTGGCAAGAAAATAAAAGGACGCTGCTTATGTGGTGTCCTTTTAACTTTAAAGGAGTAGCAATGTCAAAGGAATGGGCAAGGCCTTTCTATACAAGCAAGTCTTGGAAGAAATGCAGACAGTCATATATCGATATTAGAAATGGAATTGATGGTGGAATGTGCGAGGAATGCCACGAGGTTCCTGGGTACATTGTGCATCATAAGGTCCAGTTAACACAACAAAACATAAACAATGCGGACATATCTTTGTCTCATTCGAATCTAAAATACGTTTGCAAGCACTGTCATGATGTAATTCATGGATATTGCGAGCGAGAAAAGAAAAAATCACGTGTAAGATTCGATGAAAATGGGAATCCATCCCCCCCCCCGGTACTTCACCATGATAAAGCGTCACGGAGAC
>AUXO011520624.1_pt1 | contig 17263 bp, 8 predicted proteins | sample 768731 | NCBI WGS metagenome assembly AUXO01 (sample SAMN02715735, study PRJNA202380) | gut metagenome | biome: sheep rumen | host: Ovis aries | place: New Zealand: Palmerston North
CACGTGGACGCATTTTTATTTTTCTAAATCTTATAAATTATTTAAAGTTGTTTTTTACGTTTAATAAGCACAAGAATAGCTAGTGCACTTACAGAAGCTAAACTAACAACTATGATTACAATAGATGTATTGCCATCTGCCATTCCATTATAATTCGTTAACGAATTTGTATTTACAATAGGAGAGACCTTACCTGCGGAAATTCTTCCCATAAAGTCATAATCTTCACCATGTAAATAAATGACTCTATCGTATCTTTCAAGACATTCGTTGAGTTCATCATTTTCGCCATTTTCCCAATCATAAGCTGTTAAGTAAGCTCTAACTTCTTCAGCTAAAGCTGTATAGTTGTCGCTTTGATTGCCCCACTTTGTGGTATTTAAGCCATCACTTGCAGATGATCCACAAACAGCGTCGTCATTAAATTGGACAGCATATGCAATAGCATAATCTGCTACTGAGAATGTGCCATATTCAATAATAACGTTAGTTAAACCCATACCATAGTTTGTACGAATAGCAGGAACAACTAAATCAACAGAGGTAACTCTTTCATTTGAATTAAAGGTATGCATCCAAACAACATGTTCATGTGCATCATAAGGACAAAGCTGAGTATCTAAAGTTACTCCACCAGCTCTTAATGTAACATTTTGAGCGTAGGAGATACTATAAACCTGACAAAGTGCTTCAATACGAATACTTGAAATATATTTTGTAGTATCTAAAACATCAAGTGTCATGGTTGTATCATTAAGAACAAATTCCCAGTTATTACGTTTCATACCACTATTGGCACCTGAAGAGGTAATACTTAGATTAATTTGTGGTAATGATGAGCTAAATTTCCCATATGAAGGAATTTCTCTTGCGGCATAAGAACTAAATTCTTCACCATCACCCCAACCTGTATTTTTACTATCATGTAATCCTGATTTAACGTTGTAATTTGATGCACCTGCTGGTTCATATGCAACTCTTTCAAAGCATGCATATGCAGTTGTATCTCCGGTTAATTCAGCATTAAAATTAAATTTTGTTTTGTATGTTGTATCGGTATACCAATCTTTAAAGGTGTAACTATAACGAGTTGGATCAGCATCTACTTTAGTAGGATTGCTAGGTTTAGTAGGAGTAGAGCCAATACTAACAACTTGTGGAGCAATTGCTGAACCACCATTTGTATCAAATGTTAATGTATAAGAAGCAATTTCTTCTAATGACCAGTGAGCATATACAGTTGTATCTGCATTAATTGTGGAACCAAATACGAATTCATTTCCGCCAACAGCTGCGTCATACCAACCATCAAATGTGTATCTATATCCGTCTTCATCTTCATGTGTTGGATTAGTAGCTGGTTCAACAGTTACTTCACTATTACTTGGATGAATTACTTGAGAAGGAACATTTGTTCCACCTTGAGTATCAAAAGATAAAGTATACGAACCAACTTCAGTATAGTTAACTTCGATAGAAGCAAAACCGACATCTGATCTTGCGCCACTTTCACCTGAGAAGTTGATAAGTTTTACATCAGTAACACCTGAAGAAACAGCAATAGCAGCTGTTTTTCCGCTTCCGCTAGCAGTCCAATCAACTTTAACTAAAGTTGAAGTGTCGTCTGTATAAGTATAGGTTACACCATGATCACTACTGGTTGCGTAATATAAATCATCATTCCAGTTAACATCGGTTCGATGAGTTAAGTTAATTTGGGTCATTGTGCAATCACTATTTGTACAAGAAATGACAACTGAACAACCTGGTGTAGAAGTGTTAGTTCCATAACCAACAAGTAAACGTGCAGCGGCATCAGATGTTTTCTTTCTTAAATGAACGCCTTTGTATGCACCAAATGTTCTTAATTTAAAGGATGGAGATGGATTATTGTAAGTTGAATGAGTACCATCATAGAAATTTAAAGGAAGTCCTTCAAACCCATCTTCTAATGCGCCACTTCCGTTTGAAGTAGCGAGTTCTTTATATTCAGCAGTACCTGCTGCAGCTGCAACAGCCATTAATTTACCACTACTGCTACTACTTTTAACGTTATCAAAAGTATATAGCGTATCAACTAATGAATCATTACTTGCATCATGAGTTTTCCACGATTGAACTGTAAATAATCCTGTTTTAGTGTCATTAACACCAATATTGATACCAAGACAAACCTTACTATAAGCACCACTATTTAAGTCGACTCTAAATACAGCATCATCAAGAGCACCTACGCTAACATAACATCCGCTTCCACTAGAAAATCTAGTAAAACTAGAATTACTTAATGCAGATGAAACTAATGAACCACCGGTACAGCCGTCAGCATTTGATGTAATTCTATAAAAAAGAGTTAAAACAAGAGCATCAGAGGAATGGTTCTTGATTCTAATTAATGCATAATCAGGAGTAGTTAAAGAATTGTTAATATTTGTTCTGCTTGTACTATTTGCAGGGAGCTGAGCACCACCATTTGTTGAAACGTAAGAAACTAAAACTGAACCAGGTTCAATCCCGTTTTCTTCCCAATCTGTTTGGAAATTTGTTGTAACTGTCGAAGTAGCAGCACTGACTTCACTACTTTTTGGTTTATTGCTACCTAAAGCAACACCACCAGCAACCAAGCCTAATAATAACAATGATGGAATAATGATTTTTTTCATTTTACTGCCTCCTAAGCAATTAAGGTAAGCGCTTACCTTGTTCTATTAAATTATAACACTTAACACTTATTTATCAATTAATATAATTAATTTATACCTTCTTTTTCTTTTAATGCTAAGAATAACCAAGGCGCTGTTCCGCTTAATATTGGGCCAATATGTTCTTCGCTCATTGAGTTAACGTATTGAGTGCAGAATCTTGGATTTCCTTTAAATTTATATGGGTTTTTTAAGACATTAAATGGGAAAACAATGTCTAACATGTAATCTCCATCTTCGATTAATTGTTTTTTTAAATTGGCATCTTTTACCATTTTTGAAGCTTTAAAGAGGGAGACAACAAACATCATAGTTGCATGTTTAAATACTCCACCATTTTCTCTATCACCTAGGAAATATTGCTCAGTTGCAGCACTTTTTGATCCACATAAAGTTAAATCGTGTGGAGTGCAAAGCTTATAACCAGCTTTTGTTTTAAGATATTTATCAACTTTTGGTAGCATTTCTTTAATTTGCTCTTCACTTGCAACATTAGAGAGAATTGACCAAGTGAAAGAATTTAAATATAACGAACCTTTGAATCCTTCTAAAATGGATAAATTATCATTAGGTGTTCCAACGTATTTATATTTGCTATCTTTTCTATTAATTAAAACACGAGCAAAATAGCCATCAACATAGGCATTTTTTTGAATTGACTCAACTAAATTCTCTCTTAAAGAACAAAGTTCTTTTTCGTATTCTTTATCTTCTTTTGCAATAGCAAAACTAATCATGTCATCGATAGCAATCTTAAGTAAGAAAGCGTTCATTACTGACTCAGATAAAGAAGACTCAAATCTAACACCAAATGGTTGTTTATTCTTCTTAATTTGGGTTTTATAAAGTTTTTCTTTAGTAGGACCATCTAAACAATCATCATCAATTTTTAAACAGTCGTTCCAATCAGCTTTATCAAGTAATGGGAGTCCATGAACACCCACCGATATTTTGCCGGAATAAGTAATAATGGCTTTTAATGTATCATATAACGAACGTTTTCTTTCTGAGCCAGCCATCACAAATTTCTTATTTAATATTGAATAATCTTTGCTAATCGAAATATATCTATATATTGCATCTACTAACCATAAGCCATCATCTGAGCACATTCCTGGTTCTTTTCCAACAAAGAAGAAATTGTGGTTTACGAAGCCAAATTTATATACATTTTCAATCCATTTACCCAAGAGTTGTTTTACAAGATTTTGTTGTTTATTGTGCAATAAATATTGCATTGAAGCATATAAATCCTGAATTTCTCTAAAGCCCATTTCTCTATAACCCTTTTGGGTTTGTGCGAAAGCTCTAGAAACATAGGTTTGATATAAAATTTGGAATGGTAAGTTGTTATTGACGTAACTATTAAAGACTATGTCTTTAGTATTAACTTGATAGAACGAACTGAACTTTTTAAAACTTGAAACTATATCAGAAAGTTCCTTCTTATAATTACACTCAAAAATTGTATCAATTGAAGAGATTAAGTCGTGTTTATTATCTACTAATCCAACTGATTCCACCACTACCTCACTTTTAAGAATATGAAGTGATTTCTTAATCGCGTAAAAAGATGGGCCTTTTAAACAAAGTCTATTTCCTAGAGACAAGAGGTGTTCAGGATAAGAAATTGATCCATTTCCAATAAAGTTATTTACGTCATATGAGAAAGAATCAATTCCACCAGATAAAGTTGCAAAGCGAGTATATTCTCTTGCATAGGTTGGATAATAATCAGGCGAAATAGCGCAAATTTTATCATCTTTTAACACTACTTTTGTTTGATTTATAACACTTTGATAAATAACATCTTCCATCTGACATCCAGGGTTTGCGGAACCAAACATTCCAGTGAAAACAATATCGATGTTTCTTTCTTCTTTTGAAAGATTTTTAATTTCAACGACTTGTCTTTCTAATGCGATTGGTTCCTCTTCCTTACCTTGTCTTCTTATATAAATCGTTCTTTTAATTTCTAATTCATCATTTGTTAAATAAGTAATTTCAGTTCTATTCACTTTGTGAATACAAATTGACTTTTTAACATTATCTTTGATATTGTGAGAATAGAAAATCTGTTTTCCGTTTTCAATTAAATAGAATTGTCGGTTAAAGGGATTGCCGTTTTCGCTAGGATCCATATCCCAACGAGTCGCTAAAACTTGATTAGCGGCAGGGCCTCTAAAAGAACCGCCACCAAATTCATCGACAACTGCTTTTGGAGTTGTTAACAATGGTTCTGATAATTTGCTTCTATCGCCAAGTAATAAGTTAGTTCCAAAATGAGGGCCGATCTTTTCTGCCTTTAAATCAATAACGTGCTCGCCATCTTCATTCAAACAACCACCATAATTATCAAATTCTAATTTTGTGAACTCTAAATCTTTAATTTGGATGCTATCAAAAGAATGTTTGATTTTATTAACAAAGTAAGATCTTTCTTCATAATCAATTAAAACTAAATCATCCTTTTTAAAGGATTTTGATAATAAAATAAAAGACTCTTTTTCAAGCAAAAGTTGCAAAAAAGGTATGTTTTTCCCAATATTTTTTATTCCAACGATAATATTTTGGCCAATTGAAAAATAGATGGCGTCATCTACTTTGTAACCATAGCATTCTTCTAAAATTTTTGCTGCGCTTTTTTTAATGCTTCTAGCGGTAACTTCTTTATAATTTGACATAAATATCTTCACCTTCTTTATTTAACATCTCGTTAGTTAGGAGCACTTTTTCGTGTTTACCTTTACTAACTTCAATATTGATTTTATGTCCTTTATAAATTCGCGTAATTTTAAAGTCCATATCAAGTTTTGGATCTATTAATAAACCATCTAAAGTTGGTCTAACGCCTAAAAGGTATTGAGAAATTGCAACAAAAGACCACGCTCCAGTGCCGGTTAACCATGAGTTTTTAGCTTCACCAAAGTTTTTAGCCTCAATTCCAGCAACCATTTGCGAATATACATATGGTTCAGTCTTATGAATATCAGAAATATCTTCGATATATGTTGGAGTTATTTCTTTATAGTACTCAAAAGCTCTTTCAGGATTGTCATTCATACATTCTGCAATAATAATCCAAGGATTATTATGTGAGAATATTCCACCATTTTCTTTATAACCTTGTGGGTAAGAAGTAATTTCGCCAAGTTCTACATGATATGAAGAATAACATGGCGACAAAAGGGTAATTCCATATTTAGTATTTAAACGCTTATAAACATCATTAAGTGCTTTGGTAGCAAGTCCATTTTCTAAACCAAGGCCCGCCATAACGCACATTCCTTGTGGTTCAATGTAGATTTGGCCTTCCTTATTTTCAATAGATCCTACTTTATTTCCATAAGCATCATATGCTCTTAAGAAATGATCTTTATCAAAGCCATATTTATAAATAGCATCTTTCATTAGTTCAACTTCTTTTAATACTACAGTATTATCTTCGTTAATATGAGAAAGAATATCTGCGAATTCTTTGCCATATTTAACAAACATACCAGCAATAAATATGGATTCAGCTATACCTGTGTCTTTACCTTGGAAGGTTTGGAATGATTCACCAGGTTGAGTGGAGAAACAATTTAAATTTAAACAATCGTTCCAGTCAGCGTGACCAATTAAAGGGAGATCATGCGGTCCTTTGTGGGCAACAATGTAATTAAACGCATTTTTAAGGTGTTCCAACAAAGAACCACTATTTTTATCAGTTGATGAATAAGGAATTACTTCTTTTAAAATTGAATAATCGCCTGTTTCAGCTAAATATGCATATACCGCAGCTATTATCCAAAGCGGATCATCATTAAATCCACCACCAATTTCTGCGTTTCCTTTTTTATCCAAAGGTTGATATTGATGGAATGTTGAACCATCATCTTTCATTATGCTTGCTAAGTCTAGAATTCTTTGTCTAGCAAGTTCAGGCTTAAGATGAACAAAGCCTAATAAGTCTTGGCAAGAATCTCTAAAGCCCATTCCTCTAGAAATTCCCGATTCAAAATATGAAGCGCTTCGAGAAATGTGATAAGTCATCATACATTGATATTGATGGAAAATATTAACCATATTCATTAGTTTTAAATCTTCACATTCAATATGAAATTTGTTTAATAGTTCATCCCAAGATTTATTAAGTTCTTCAAAAACCTTATTAACTTTGTTAATATCGGAATACTTTTCAATTACTTTTAAAGCAGATTTTTTATTTAATTTACCATCTTCAGTGAATTTTTCTTTTTCTTTATTTTCTTCATAACCAAGCATGAATACTAATTCTTTAGATTCATTTGGTTTAAGTTCAATTTCAATTTGATAAAAAGCAATAGGAGACCAACCAGAAGCTATTTTATTTGATAATTTTTTATCCTTTACTTCTTTTGGCAAAACATAATCACCATGTAAGCCTAAAAACGTGTCTCTATCTGTTTCAAAGCTTTTTATTTTCGCATTTGTTGCATAGTAAGAATAGTGATTGCGACGTTCTCTATATTCTGTTTTGTGGAAAATTGTATTTCCTTCTACTTCAACTTCTCCAATCGAAAAATTTCGTTGGAAATTTGTGCTATCATCTTGAGCATTCCACAAACAAAACTCGACACCAGAATATAAAAGTATCTTTTTTGAAACTTTTGATAAATTAGTTAAAACTAATTTATTTAATTCAACATTATCTTCTTTTGGAATAAAACAAAGAAGATTCATTTCTATGCCATTTTTTAAAGACGTAAATTTCGTATAATTAAGTCCTACATGACATTTGTAAGAATCTAATTCGACTTTTGCAGGAAAAAATGAAGGTGAAAAAATATCTTTTCCATCATCAATATAAATCATTCTTCCACCATAATCTCTACTAGGGGAATTATAGAAAAACCTTGTTATTCTTCTAAGTTTTGCGTCTTTATAAAAAGAATAACCACCACCTAAATTAGAGATAAGCGAAAACATCTCTCCGTTAGTTAAATAATTAATCCAAGGAAGAGGCGTGTGATATGATTCAATCACATATTCTTTATTTTTATAATCAAATCTTCCAAATTTCATAATAGTAATTATGCAGCGTGTGAAATAACAACGCTTACAACATCAACGTTACCGCTATATTTTTGTTTTGGATTTGCTTCAGTATCTGGATCTTCAACTTCAGGCATTACTCCACGACATGTATCAAATAAGAATTGAATCACATCAATTTTATCTTCACTAGTCGCGACTAAATTCGTTATCGAAATTGATATAGTTATAGTTTCACCAGGGTTAATATCATGCGTTTCTCCATCTCGCCAATATCCTTGTTCGTTTTTCATTTCAGAATTATCGACCGCCCAAAGAGGATAGAAATATTGATTTTTGATATCGCTTCTTACCTCATCCAAATAAATACCAGCGTGTATACCCATACGAACATACTCTTCGCCATTATTTCTTACCTTAACAGTGATTACATCATCATGTTCTGTTTCTACTAAACGAGCAATTTTTGCATATGCATCTCTTTTAACATCTTTATATGATATGTTTTTATCAACACCTTCTTTATTCTTGAAAGAATAAGTGTTTCCGCCGTATTGACTATAAGCTTCAACGACAAAATCATCATGATATAAATGCGAATCAAGAATAACCATATCACCATCTCTATATCTTCTATACTTTTCTACATCATCAGGAGTTGATTCAATACGAAGCATCAGCTTTAAGCCATCGTTGTAATGATTCTTAAGCATTTTTAAACCAGTTTCTAATGAAATTTTTAAAGTTGTAACACCATTTTCATCAGGCTGGACTTCATCTTCAACATGTGATTCAGAAATATCATACGTATAAATCTCATATTCATAGAATAAGTCGTATTCATATTCAACAACTTTACCATCCACTATTGCGCCAGCTGGAATATGTTCTTTAACATCACCTTTTAACCAAATACGCATACAAGTGATAGATGGTTTTTTTGAAGAATAACGATTTTCAAATGAGAAAAATAAACCATTATCGTCTTCACCTGGTTCAATATCTTTTTCAATCGATGCCCAATCTGCGGCAATATTATAACGAACACCAGTTTTACCTTGGCCTAAAGAATACAGGTTATATTTAGTCCAACCTTCTGTTCTCCAACCATTAACTGTAACTGATGTATCTCCAGAATCTACACCTGGATTTTCTAGTTTAGATCCTGATGGTTGAGTTTTACTAAACCAAACATCTGTAAATGTAAATTGACCAGTTACACTAACACCACTTAAACCAATTTCTGGATAAAGTGCTATTCTCTTCAACAAATCAAGTCTTGTTTTATATGTTCCTTTCATTTTTAAAGAGTGAACACCATATGAATCATCTAATGGGAAAGAAACGTCTTTGCCTAAACAGTTGTTTGCTTCTTCTTCGCCATCTCCATAATAACAACGAATCGTTAAAGATCTACCAATAGTTCCTTTTGCTCGAATATTTATATAATTAAAGTCCGCAAGCATACCAATTGCTTCAGTGTAAATATAAGCATAAGGTTCATACATTACGTATTTAACGTTATAGGTAGAATTTTTCTGAGTTACGTCAAAACAATTCTCAGCAGTAGGATAAAACTTCGATAAATGGAAGTCTTTACCGTTTCCACTATAAGTATTTAATTGCTCTCCTTTACGATCACTATAATAGGAATAATCATAATTTCCTTTATATTCACCAAAATCAGTTATTCGATAAAACGCTGGTTTTAAGCCTTCTGAAACATCAAAAATATATGGATAGTTTGTACGATAACCATACCTTTCATTATCATTCATATAAGTAACTGCATCATAAACACCCCAAAAGGTGACATTTGAAATATTGTTTTTATATTTCCTAAATATCTGGAAAGCACGGTCATAAATTGTTGCTTGTACCTTAAGTGCTTCTTTAGGGACATTTTGATAAGATGAGTAATCTTGTAAATCGGATAAAGATTCATCATAAATATCAACATCAAATTCGGTTATTTGAACATCTAAACCTAATTTCGCATAATCTTTTATCGCGCTTTCAAGTTGGTTAGGGTCAAAACTTCCTAAATGATAATGAGATTGTAAACCAATTCCATCAATAGGAACTTTTTCTTTAATTAACCACTTAAGCATTTCTAACGTTTTAGCTTTCTTAACTGGTTTTGTATTATCGTAATCGTTATAGAATAATTTAACTTTTTTTCTAATACCAAGTTCTTTTAGAACTTTGTCAGCTTGTATATAAGCTTCTTTAATAAAATCTTTACCACAAATATTGTACCAATTGGAGGCTCTATATATATTAGTTTTTTCTTCATTTATCGGACTTGTGCCATCATCAATAACTTCATTACAAACATCCCAACAATAAACATTGTCTTTGAAATGATTTACTACATTTTTTATGTGGTCTTTTTCCATAGCGATGACTTGTTCTTTGGTTTTGCCTTCAAAGAAGGAGGCCGGCATCGCTTCTTCATCATGCCAAATTAAAGCGTGGCCTCTAACTTTCATGTCGTTTTTCTTTGCAAATTTAATATAAGCATCACCATCACTAAAATCGTAAATATCTTCTTTAGGATGAACGGCAAGCCACTTCATATCGTTTTCAGCAGTCAATGAATTAAAATGCTTTGATAATGATGATTTAAATAAGGATTTATTATACGCAGCACCTATTGTGAAATAATCTTTATAAGCATCTTTTAAAATAACGTTTACTGGTTTTTTTATTGAACAACCACAACCGCTTAAAATTGCACTAAAAGTAAAAATAAGTGGAAAAAACCTCATTTTTTTCATTATTTTAATCCTCCTGCAGATACGCCTTTCATGATAATTTTCGACATGAAGAAGTAGACGACTAACATAGGAAGCATCACTAAGAATGATCCTAAATAATAAGCACCATAATCTTCAATCTGCATAACTCTTAAAGCATTCATAATTTGAGGAAGCGTATAAAGTTCACTTGATTGAATAAATGTCATAGGTCCCATGAAGTTATTCCAACTTGAAATGATACCAAATAAAGCCATTGTTGCTAAACCCGCCTTAATATAAGGCAAGCAAATTAAATTAAAGATCTTAAATTCACTTGCGCCATCCATTCTAGCAGCGTCAACATATTCTTTTGAAAAGTTAGATTTCATGTATTGTCTAATAAAATAGACAGTGGAAGGAGCGGCAATTGCAGGAAAAATTAAAGGAATATAGGTATCATAAAAGCCTAATCCCATAATGAGTCTAAAGAATCCAACTGCACCTAATTGTCCAGGAATAATTATCAAAAATAATAGGAATTTCTCGAAAAATTTCTTTCCCTTAAAATCATATACGTGACATGCATATGCTGTTAAAGCAGAGAAATAAATGCAAATTCCAGTAGATGTAAATGAAATAATTACAGAGTTAATAAACGAACGAAAAATAGAGAACCCTTTTCCTTTTAAGGTGTCTATCAAACTTTTGAAGTTTTCAATAAAAGAACTGCCAAATGTAAAAGAGAAACCACTTTGAATCTCGGCATTGCTTCTAGTAATTGTAATAACTAAAACAAGAAGAGGAAATAAAACCAAAAAGACAACAAGAAAACATAGAGCATATAGAGCTATTTTTGCTGCCATACGTGCCATTTTATTTGCTTTAATAGGATCTTTATTTTTACTCATTACCATATTTGAGCATCCTCTTATCTATCTTCTTTTGATAATTCTTATCTTTGAAAACAGTTGCATAAAGTAAAATTGAAAGCATTAATGAGAACAAGAATAAAATTACAGATGCAGCTGAAGCGATTCCGTAATCCATCTCAACCATCATATATTCATAAATGAATATTGAAACTGTTTCAGTGCCGTTTAATCCAGCAAATGAATGACCTGGTTGGAATAATCCTCCTTTTAACATATAAGGAATATCGAACATCTGGAGTCCGCCTATAATTGAAGTTATAAGTGAATAGACCATAATCGGTTTTAAAATTGGCAAAGTAATGTCTTTAAACACCCTAAACGATGATGCACCATCAAGTTCTGCTGCTTCAAATATTTCATCGCTAATTCCTTTAATGCCAGCAATATAAATAAGCATTGAATTACCAAACCACATCCAGAACTGAATGAAAGCGATAATTATACGAACTGTCCAAGGATTATTAAGCAAATTTGAATCAGGATTATTAGCGTCCATTCCCATTTTAATAAGTAATTCATAAATAGGGCCGCCACCACTTGTTCCATATTTTTCAAATAAAATAGTAAAAATAACACTAACTGATGTAGCTGTTAAAATATTTGGTAAGAAATAAATAAACTGAAAGAAACCTTTACCTTTCATTCTTATTCTTTTTGATGAAAAGATTACTGCGAAAAATAAAGCCGCTAAAATTTGTGGAATAAAATTCATTCCGAAAATGATGAAAGTATTGATAAAGGCGTGGTAAAAACGTTTAGAAATGAACTCATCAGTTAAAATAAGTTTATAGTTACTAAACGTGGTAAAGTTCTCAATTTGGTTATAATTGTCATTTGTAAAACTTAAAGCAATTGAAGAAACCATTGGATAAAGCGAAAATATCAAAAACCCGACAATAAAAGGCGCGATAAAAAGATAAGCCCATTTATTTAGTCTTTGATTTGGATTTCTATATCTTTTTTTCGCTGCCATTTTGAAATTTAAAAACCAAAATTCTATTCAGGAACAACTATGTTGTTATATTTACTACGTACTGAGGTAATGAAGTTATCTTTTTGAAGTTCACGTTCTTCTTCAATTTCAGATGAAGTACCAGTTGCTCTTTGTGCATAGTCACCTGCAACACTTTGGAAAGCTGAATCTATTGTTGCATCATATGGAGAAATAAGTTCACCATTAACTTTTTCTGCAACTTCATAAAGTTTTGTTAAATGATTTTGTCCGCCCAAGAACTCACAAGAATATTTCTTGGCTAAATCTTTCATTACAGATTTTGAATTCATAAAGTCACCAGTTTCTTTGCCACGTGCTTTTAAAAACTCTTGATCGGTTGTTAAGAATTTAATAAATTCTTTAGCTTCATCCACTTTTTCAGCACCTTTAGGAATAGCAAGCCATGTTCCACCTTTAAAGTAGTTAACGGGAGCTTTACACATTTTCCATTTACCGCTTGTTTTTCCAGCATTAGGCATTAAATCGAAACTTAAACCCCATGATGAACAGAAATAACCTAACGTGTTATTTGAAGGAATGTCTTTAAACCATCCTTTATCACGATCGCTTGTTTGATGTGTGTAGCCTTTTTGGTGCAAATCACGAACAACATCGAAACAGTTATAAACACCTTCTGTAGTAGGACCGAACATTACATCTTCCATTTGAAGAACATTTTTAGAATCAACCCAACCTTTACTTCTAGCGCCTAAGAAAACTTTGATAGGATCAGAAATAGAAGAACAAACTGCTATTTTTTTCGCTTTGCAGCTTTCAGCTAAATCTAAATAACCTTCCCAAGTAGAAATTTTTGTTTCCATTTCTTCAACAGAATTAATTCCCACTTTTTTAGCAATATCTTCTTTATAGAAGAAACCACCAGGAGTTGCTTGCCAAGAAAGGCCCAATAAGTGACCATCAACAGTTTTAGCGACCGATTTAGTGTAATCATACATTTGATCAGTCCCTTTAATGTCATCTAATGATAAAAGAGAGGAATCTTTAAGCTTTTTGTCTGTTAATTTTGCAATAACAGCAGCTTCCAAACAAACAATATCTGGTATATTTCTTTTACTAAATTGAACGTTTGCCAAATCTGCAGTTACTTGAGTAACGCTAGTTTTCTCAACTATAGTCACTTCACCTTTATAATATTTTTTACAAATTTTTGACATTTCATCAGAGAAAGTCCAAATAAGCAATCCTTTTTTGCCACATCCTGTTAATGATGTTAATAAAAGTGGTAAACAAACAAATGGAAGAAATCTTTTAATTTTCATTTTTGTGCCTCCTTCAGGTTTAAAACCGTTTCTCCTTCAAAAATCGTAGCTTTTACTACAAGTTTTTTATTTTTAATTGGTTTGTGCTCAATTTGTTTAAGAAGTAGCTCAGCGGCTATTTTTCCTAAACCAATTGGATCTTGTTTTATAGTTGTGATATTTGGTCTCATCATTGTCGCAATAATAATTCCATCAAAACCAACTATAGATATGTCTTTTGGAACTTTATATCCTAAAGACCTTAAATAAGGTATCGCCTTTATAGCAGTGTAATCATCTGGGTACATAATGACTGTAGGATTTAGTCCGCTTTTAAGTGCATTATCCGAAGCAATCTTGCTCGACTCCTCGCAGTAATACATACCTTCAACATCCATTCTTGGGTCAAAAGGAATGTTATTTCTTTTTAATCCATCAAGGAATCCTTGAAATCTTACTTCTGATACACCGCTATGTTTTGGACAAACATATGCAATACGTTTATGACCTTGAGATGCCAAATAATCAACCATTTCAGCGACAATCTCACGATTATTAGAAGAGAATGTGTATTCTAAAGTTCCGTTATCAAAACCAACAATAGGAATATCAGTTTTTATTAATTCTTGAACTGTTTTTGTGTTTGTACTAGACAGAATTAATACTCCATCAATTCCGCGAGATTTGATTAAATGTTCATATTTATAGTTTTTATTATTGATATTTCTTAAAAAACAAATATCGTAGTCCTTTTTCTCTAATTCAATTCTAAATGAATTGAGTAACTTCGAGAAAAGTTCGTGTGTAATGGAGCGATCTTCGCTTGTGTGAAGAACAACTCCAATTAAATGCGATGATTTGGATGAACTTGCAAGAGTCCTTGCACTTTGAGAAGGAACATAATTAAGTCTTGAAGCAACTTTTAATATTTCTTCTTTCTTTTTCTCTGAAATCTTTCCGGAGTGATTGAAAACTTTACTCACGGTTGTAATTGAGCAATTACATTCTTTTGCAATATCGTAAATCGTCGCAGCCATAATTTTATTTAAGCAGTATAACCAAACGCCATAATCCAACAAATTGCTTGTTCTGCTGTAACACTACTATTTCCGGTGACAGAGATGGAAATTTGATAATTTGCAGCACTTGCCTTGTCAAAGACAAGAATTCCGCATGGATTATCCCATCCATTTCCGCTTTCTGTAATAGTATCCATATCAGAAGAGTCATTTTGTTTGCAGGTTTTTGCTAAGTTCCAAGTTAGTTCTCCTGAATCAGAAGAATCAGCTTTATTAACATAACTTACGACAATATTTCCTCTAGGAGTATTGTCGCCTGCTTGATTACCAGCACAATAAATAATAATGAAGTTTTTAGCGTTAACTTCTAATGTCATCGCATCATTTTCAGCACTTGCAGATTTAATCCAACCTTGTTGGAATGCAGTTACATCAGATTGATCACGAGTAGCAGGAGTGCCTGTGTTGCCTTCTTTAAAACTTCCAAACGAGGTAACAATTTCATCATTGGAATTATGATCGACGCTTACTAAGCCTTCATATTTATCATAATTTGATTGTGATGGAGCTACTGGTTTAGTGTAATCGGCGTCAGTTGATCTAAGAATAATCTCACGAAGATAATTACAAATAATCTTTGCCATTAATTGATGACCTTCATCATTTGGATGAGTTCCATCATCGGAGAATTTCTTAAATTCTGCGTCCTCCTTTGTAATATTACTAAACACTGCTCTTAAGGCTTTGTCAACACTTACCATAGGTAAGCGATAATATTCACCAATTTGTTTCATGTATCTATCTTCTGTACCATTATTTGTGTATGTAGTACAAGAGAACACAAGAACAATAGCTGGATCATTTGGTAAATCTAACACTTTACGAATCAAAGACTCATAGCTTTGTTTATAGTAATCAGTAGATCCGTTGTTTGCAGCAAATTCGATAAAGACTAAATCAGGATTATGATCAAGAATATCTTTTTGAGCACGGACAATTCCGATTTCACTACCAGTTCCAGAGATAGAACCATTAACAAAGTGTGATTTATTGGCAACATCGTAATTATTCTTTAACCATTGATATGTGTAATAGGCATATCCTTTAGCATGGTTATTTTCATCACGAAGTTTAGCAGTTTCACCAACAGTAATTGAACCACCCATAAAAGCAACTGTGGTTTCTTCACCGTTTCTCATCTTCTCAATCAGCTTCTTAACTCTGTAGTTTGAGAATTGTGAATTACTAATATAGGTATTACCTTGGTTAAAAGCAGCAGCAATTTTTGAGTCACCTAAATATTCCTCAAGTGGAGTATTAAGTGATTCAATAAATGTATCATATTTTGCGCCTTCAACAGGTGAAGATTTAACGCTTACCATTTCGGATTCTCCTGTAGCATTTTTTGCAATTACACCAAAGGTGTATTCTGTTCCGTTTACTAGACTTTCTAAGATAGCATTACTACGTTTTGTATTTAAAACTTTACTACCATTTACATAAACATCATATGATTCAGCATGGGCAACACTTGACCATGTTAAGACCATACCAGAATCAATTGGATGAGCCTCTAAATTTTCGACTTCACCTGGTGCACCAATAAATTCTGTAGTAAGAGTAATTGATTTAATGGTGATTCTACTAGCAGATGACCACCAACAATCAATTTCAAATGCGATTTCATCACTATTTAAATCAACATTTTCGAGTGGGTAAAGTGTCATTGTGCCAGTCTTTGGTGTTTCGCTAGATTTGTCCATAACTGGAGCGAGGTTTAAAACGTTATTATTTCCACTTCCTGGGAAGACAGCAAAGTTGAAGTTACTGATGTAAACTTGTGATTTTGCATATGAAGCTGTATTGACAGTTTCAAATTCAACTTCCATCTTCTTAACAGCGCCTTTCTTCGTAAACGAAGAATATGGAACTTTAACGTGGTCTGCTCCACCAACTTTATTCCATTCACTTCCAGTCCATGAGTAGTATCCAAAAGAAGCGCCATATGGATCGTCACCCTTAACTCTAACGACATCTCCTGCACTAAATGAAGAAGTATCTGCAGCTAAGAATTCTGCTTTTGAATTAAATGTTGTTTTATATGATGAAGGGACACCAGCGTAAATATCTTTATTTACTTGAACTGTTTCGGTAGTTGTTTCTTTAAACTGACCATAAATAAATGTATAACTTAAAACTTTAAATGTAAGATTTTCAGCTTGATAAGAAACGTCTAAAGCAATTTCATCACCAGTTTTAAGAACTTTTGAAGATGAAATCTCAGATGTATAAATGGCGTACTCTCCATCATCTATACCACGTGCGTGTACTTGCGAATCAGAGAAGGATTCGTGTACGCTACCTTTATATAAGTGAAGTCCAAACCACTTTTTGCTATCTCCATTACCATGGAAGTCAACTTGAAGTGTTGCACTAACTCTTTCAATTAATGATGGATTATCTTCAGCTGTTAAAGTGTAAATGGAGTTACCTTTATTTCCTTCAGTTGAGAATGTTCCGTCAGTAATACTTACTGTCTTAGGGTCCAGACTAAATGGTCTTTCTTCATTTAAGAGTTTGCTTTCTAAGATAGTAACTTG
>AUXO016503747.1_pt1 | contig 17262 bp, 12 predicted proteins | sample 768731 | NCBI WGS metagenome assembly AUXO01 (sample SAMN02715735, study PRJNA202380) | gut metagenome | biome: sheep rumen | host: Ovis aries | place: New Zealand: Palmerston North
TCTATGGTAGGGCAGGTAGATGATTCATTATTTGCTAAGATGCATGTTAAACATTTCTTATTTTTAATATTCTTTATAATATTCATATTAATTAATAAAAAGTTAAAGAAAGATAATTATTATGAAAAACTAGAATTAAAAGAAGAAAAAATTAAATATAGAAAAGTAATAATACCTATTATTGTAATAGTAATAGTTTTATTATCAGTATCTATATATGATATAGGTAAATATGCTAAGAAGTGGAATAGGGAAAATATATTAAGAAGATATGGTATGTATATTTATACCGCTACTGACTTAGTACAAAGCATACATCCTAAAATAGATAACTTATATGGTTATGATGAATCTGCTCTTGAATTTAGAAATTATTATTCATGTAAATGGGAACAAGAAAAATTAAATAATGAATATACTAATAAATTTAAAGACAAGAATGTTTTATTTATACATATGGAAAGTATTCAAAACTTCTTAATTGATTTAAAAATAAATGATGAAGAAGTAACACCATTCTTAAATAAAATAACAAAAGAAGGATTATATTTTAATAAGTTCTATCCTCAAATTAGTATTGGTACATCATCTGATACTGAGTTTACTTTATTAACAGGTTTAATGCCATCTTCAAGTGGTACTGTATTTGTTAATTATTATGATAGATATTATCCTTCTATGCCAAGTTATTTTAATAAAATGGGTTATTATACATTTAGTACTCATGCTAATGATGGAGATTATTGGAATAGAAGAGTTATGCATGAGCAATTAGGATATAAAGATTTCTTTGCAAAAGAAAGTTATGATGTTCCTGATGATGAAGATTCTGATTTATTAGTTGGATTAGGTTTAAGTGATAAAGAATTCTTTAATCAATTTATTCCTAAGTTAAAAGATATAAAAAATAATAATGAAAAATACTTTGGTACAGTTATAACTTTATCAAATCATTCACCATTTAGTGACTTAGAAGCATATGGGGATTTTGATGTTACTATGAAGTATTCATATGTAAATGCAAGAGGAAGAAAAATAAGTGGCGATTCACCTTATTTAGAGGGCACTACAATGGGTAATTATATAAAATCTTCACATTATGCTGATAGTGCCTTAAAAGAGCTATTTGATGCCTTAGAAAGAGAAAATATATTAGATAACACCGTTATAGTATTATATGGAGATCATGAAGCTAGAATACCTTCATCTGAGTTTGAATTATTATATAATTATGATCCAAAAGAAAATAAAATTATTAATAGTGATGAAGAAGATTTTGTAAGTATGGATAATTATGCTTATGATTTATTAAAAGGTACACCATTAATAATTTGGTCTAAGGAAGAAGATTTATCTAGTACTGTATCTAAAACAATGGGTATGTATGATGTTCTTCCAACAATAGCTAATATGTTTGGATTTAAAGAAAATTATTCTTTAGGACATGATATATTTGATGATCAAGAAGGAATAGTAGTATTCCCAAATGGAAATGTTCTTACAGATTCTGTTTATTATAGTAATTTAAATGAAGAATATATATCATTAAATAATAGTCCTATAAGTGAAGATTATATTAATAATATAAAAGATTATGCTAATAAAGTATTAGAGATATCTAATGGTATTATTACTCATAATTTAATTGAAACAGAATCTAATAAAGTAGGTAAGTGTACAAATAAAAAATAAAGTTATTTATTAACTTTATTTTTATTTGATTTCTTTTTTTCTTTCTTAGGTTTCACACTAGAACCTTCTTCTTTAACTACTTCTTCTGATTCTTTAATTTCTTTTTCTTTTTTTATTCTTTCAGATTCTTCTTGTTTATCTTTAATCATTTTTAATAATTTTCTTAATTCATTTTTAGATTTATTCTTAGATACAAGAGCAAATAGAGTAGTAAACATCATAATAGCACATGCCCCTGTTAATAAAATAACCATATTTTTATAATCATTTTTATCTTCTTTTTCATTAAGTGTATTATCTATTTGTTTTTCTTCTTCCTTATATTTAATAGCAGTATTTGTTTCACTATCATATAAATAATAATTATTTTCACCAGTTTCTAAGTTTCTAGCATATATAATATGATAATCACTATTATTTAATTTTAGAGAAGGGAATGTTGTTTCATTAATAACAATATTATCTTTAGTAAAATTAGAACCAAAATCTTTTTCTATTTCTAAAGGATATATATTTAATTCTTCTAATTTAATTTCATAGTATTTATTATATGTATTTGTTTCTTGATTATAAATATATAAGTTAGTTTCTTCTTCATTTCTTAAACCTACTAAAGTATATTTATTAGTTTCATTATAAAAAGCAGGAACGTCTATATCATTTATTTTAATAGTTGTTTTTTCATATCCTTCTGGTGATACTAAAACACTTTCTCTTTTTACAACAGTTAAATCTTTTCCATCAATATTTACCACTATTGGGTTTGGATCAACTACATTAACAGTTACTTTATATGTTCTTGTACTTCCATTTTGAGCTTTAACAACTATTTTAAATACATTAGCTCCTTCACCAACATCATGTTTACCTTTACCTGATACTGAAGATCTACTATCATTAGCAGTAGCTTTAATATTAATACTTGTTGTATTAGATCCTGCTTCAGCAGTATATTCTAAAGTATCTTTTTTAAATGATGGAGATATTTTAAGACCATCTATAGATAAACTTTTTAAATAGTTATCTTTTGAATATGATGCTTGTTGTTGTTCTTTTGTAATTACTTTTATTGTTTTAGAACCAGTAGAAACGGACATTTTATCTTCAGTATTATAATCTAATAATAATGCATTTCCTATAGATATTTTTCCTGAACCTGTCCCAATTGCTTTAAATTTATATGTATATGTTTTACTTGTCTTAGGACCATAATCTTTAACACTTTTATTTCCACTTACTAATTTAAACTTACCTGAATCATAGTTTACTGAGAATTCCCAAGTACCAATATTAGTAGAAGAGGATAGAGTAACTTTAACTTCAAAAGTATTTCCTACTAAAACTTGACTAGGCCCTGATACAGATATCTTTCCACTAGATGCATGTACAGATATAGTTAAACCAAATAATAGTAGTATTCCAAATAATAATTTATTTATTTTCTTCATATATCCTCCTATAATAATTTATCTCCATTAACATGTTTTAAAACTTGTAATAAGTCTAAAATAGTAACATCTCCATCACCAGAAGTATCAGCTGATTCTCTTGCTGCTCCTGATAATACTTTATCTCCATTTATATGTTTTAAAACTTGTAACAAATCCAGAATAGTAATTTGCCCATCACTAGAAGTATCACCTTTAACACTTAAAACATATTCTTTTGTTTCTATAGCAGTAGTTATTACAACTTTGGTTGATGTTGATAAAACATCACCATCATTTAGAACATTTCCATTTTTAGTAATAGCTACTTCTTTAGCACCATTGCTTATTAATAAATTCTTTAAATCTATTACAGTTGTACCATTTTTAATATTAGTTAATGTTTCACCTGATAAAGGTATATTAGATGCCTCTATAGCTTCATTTGGTGTAATAGTGTCATCTATCTTTTTAATTGCTATTACATATTTCTTTTCTGTTCCAGCTTCGCTAGTAACAGTAATAGTTACATCCATTTCATTTTCTTCTAATATAACTTCTCCTGTACCTTCTACTTTAGATGTTTCAGCACCAGCAGTAGCTATAATATTAACTTTTTGTGTATCAGTTGGTACATATGCATTATATGTAATTACATCAGCGTCAAATGAAGGAGAAATTCTATAACCCTCAATTTCTAAAGACGCTAAATTATTATTAGTATTTCCAGCACCAGGTAATGATGTATAAGCTGGCATATTATTATAAATTGGTATTTCAAATACAAACCCAGTATGTAACATATCTCCTGATTTATATGAACTATATGAACTAGCCCCTTCAGTAGCAGGTGCTTGTATGTTAGTCATATATTGATGAGTAAAGCTATTATAATAAGCATCTGGTGATACATTAAACTTTTGATAATAAATAGTACCTTGACCTTTATTAATATAACCATCTGCTAGGAATATACTTCCTTCAGTAATAGCTACTTCTATATCATTCCATGGATTACCACTTCTGTTGATAACTTTAGCTGCATATAATAAGCCTCTTAATACAGCACCAACTTTAATACCATTAATAGTATCTTCATAAGCACCAATATTAAAGAAGTTATAATATCCACTATATGTTTGACCATTAAATGAAAATTCTCCACCAGAAGTAGATGCACTTCCATTAGCACTAACTTCTAATCTAATACGACTTGCTATTGCAAGAGGACTTATTTTATTAGTTTTACCTGCATTAACCATTGGAATAGTATATTTATCATCAGCTAGTGCACCACTACCAAATATAGTTTTAACTAGAGAAGGGTAACTACTTTCCATTTCATCAGAATAATCTAATTTTTCAAACATAAATATTCTATTTTGAGTTAACCAGTTTCTAGGATCCATATAAAATGCTATTACAGATGAATTAACATGGAACCAAGAAGAAGCTTCCGCAGGCTTATTACTTGTTCTATAATTATCATTTGTAGTTTGCATATAACATTTTCCTTCTTCAGAACTAACTGCTGTTGCAAAATTTAAATTAGTGTTTTTTGCTACAAAGTTCCATTCAGGATATTTAGAATGTAAATAACTTAAAAATGGAATATATGAATCTGGAAAACCTTTTTCTCTTAATATGGCTTCATATTCAGGATCATTTAAAATAATTTCTTCTTTTTTAGTAACATAGTTCTTACACATATATCCTGTTTTAGAACCATTATATTCTATTTTATACCAAATTCCACTTGAACATGATGATGAATTACCACTTACTTCTTCTAGTATTCTTACATTAGCTCCTAATGATAATGAGGTTAGTTTAGAACTTGAAGCATTTGCTTTTTCTCTAACAGCAACATCATTTCCATTAACTCTTGCTGTCCAATCAAGAACAGTAATTCCAGTAAATGAATCATCTATATATCTAACATAGTTAGAACATACATATCCTTCTTTTTCTTTATAAAGTACTTTTAACCATCCATTTGAGCATCCAGTACCACTAATGGTATTTTTATCTAAAACGCTTACTGAAGTACCTGAATTAACAGTAAATAGTATAGAAGAATTACTTGTTGATGGATTTTTTCTTATTCTTACAGAAGATCCAGTAATTACAGCGCTATATTCTTCAGCACATAAAAATGTAGGCATAAAAATAAATAAAAATACAAAAAGTAATATTTTTAGTTTTTTATTCATACTACACCTCCATTATTATTCTATATAGATTATAACAAATAGAATGGGTTATTTCATTAAAATAGGGCATACTTTACACATATAATGAATATAAAATGATATAGAAAAAAATATATATTTAGGGTATAATATTCTTAGGGAGTGATGTTATGAATTTTAACGTTAATGGTCATAATGTATTTTTAATAGTTGGTGTATGCTTTCTTGCATCAGTTATTTTTGTACATATAATGAAGAAAGTTGCTGTATTTTTACATGTATTAGATATGCCAGATAAGAAAAGAAAAATACATACAAAACCAATGCCGCTTTTAGGAGGAATAGGTATCTTTTTAGCATTTTTATTAGGATATATGCTATTTGCTCCCAAGAATAATTTGATGTTATCTATTCTTATATCATCATTTTTAATTATGCTTTTAGGTTTATTTGATGATATGACAAAAAGTGAAACTCCTATGCCAAATAAATATAAAGTATTAGTTCAATTAATAGTTGCTTTAATAATAGTATTTTATGGTGGATTAAAATTAACAAAAACAACATTTTTAGGATTAACAATTAACTTTGATATAGTTCCATTATTGCCAGAATTATTATCAACTTTAATTATTGTTGGTATTATAAACGCTATGAATTTAATTGATGGTTTAGATGGATTATGTGGTGGTATTTCATCTATATATTTTCTAACTATAGCTGTACTAGGATTTATATTAAATAAATTTGGTGGATTAGACGTAATATTAAGTTTAATTATGTTAGGATGTACTCTTGGATACTTAGTACATAATTTTCCACCTGCTAAAATATATCAAGGAGATGCTGGTAGTACATTCTGTGGTACTATGATAGCAGTTATTTGTTTAATAGGATTTAAAACAACAACTTTAGCATCATTAATAGTGCCATTATTTATATTAGCAATTCCAATTTTAGATACTTTATTTGCAATAATTAGAAGAAAATTAAAAGGTCAAAAAATAGACCAAGCTGATAAAGAACATATACATCATCAATTATTAAAAAAATTCTCTAAAAAGAGCTCTTTATTAATAATATATGGAATTAATATTCTATTTTCTATTACAACTATTTTTTATACATTAGGAGATAAAATACCTTCAATAATTTGTTATTCTATTTTAGCAGTTATAGTATTATTCTTGGTATTAAAAACAAGTGTTATATTTGATAGAAAAACTAAAGAGTAATTTAAGGAGAAAACTATGAAAGTAGGCATATTGGGTTCCGGTGCTTATGGTTTGGCATTGGCAAGCATTTTAGTAAAAAATAAAAATGATGTTATAATGTGGTCTCATACAAAAGAAGAAATGAATAAATTAGAAAAAGAAAGAAAAAGTTCTAAATTAAAAGATTTTAAAGTTCCACAAGAGATCAAATTTACAAATGAAATAAAAGAAGCAATTAGTAATAAAGATTTAATTGTTTTTGCAGTACCAGCATTTGCTTTTGAACAAACAGTTATGAAAATGGCTGCTATTGTAGATAAAAATATACCAATTCTTATTGCTACAAAGGGTATTCAACAAGAAACTTGCTTGTTTTTACATGATGTTTTCAAAAAATATTGTAAAAATAAATATGCTATTATATCAGGCCCTACATTTGCTGAAGATATTATAAAGGATGTTCCAGTAGGACTAAGTTTAGCAACTAAGAGTAAAAAAGTAGATGATATAGTAAGAAAATGCTTTGAAAATAATAAAACCAAATTTAGAAGTAGTAGAGATATAATTGGTGTTGAAATATGTGCCAGTGTTAAAAATGTTATGGCAATAGCATCTGGTATGTTAGAAGGAATGGGTGTAACTGATTCAACAAGAGCGTTATTTTTAACTGAAAGTATGAATGATATAAAGGAATTAATTCATGCATTGGGTGGAAAAAAGAAAACAATTCTTTCTTTTGCTGGATTTGGAGATATTTTAATGACTTGTACTTCTAAAACTTCAAGAAATTTTAGTTTTGGGTATTTAATAGGTAAAGGCGCCAGTCAATCAGAAATAGATGAATATTTAAAAAATACTACTGTTGAAGGTATGTATACATTGAAATCAATTCATAAATTAGTTAGAAGTAAAAATGTTAAAATGCCAATTATAAATCTAATACATAATATTATTATTGGCAAAGAAGATAAAAATGAAATGTTAAGTTTTTTAATAAAAAAATAGATATATATTGGAGGGTTAAATGAGCAATTATAAATTTAGTGTAATAATTCCAGTTTATAATGTAGAAAAGTATTTAAAAGATGCATTAGATTCTGTTGTTAAACAAAAGATAGGAATGAAAAATATTCAATTAATTTTGATTAATGATGGAAGTACTGATAATAGTGAAGCAATCTGCTTAAAATATAAGAATAAATATCCTGAAAATGTTATATACATAAAAAAGGAAAATGGTGGAGTCTCAGAAGCTAGAAATGTTGGTTTAAAGCATGCTAAAGGAAAATATATATTTTTTATGGATTCTGATGATAAAATTAGTAAAAATGTATTATGTGAAGCATATAAATTATTAGAAAAAAACACTAAATGTGAGTGTGCTGTTATAAGAGTTAAAAGATTTGGAAAAGTTAATAAAAAACAATATTTAGATTATAGATTTGGTAAAAATAGCGAAATAATTGATCTAAGTAAAAATCCTAATTTTCCAATGTTTTCAGTTTGCTTTGTTATATTAAAGGCAAGCAGTGCTAAGAAATATCAATTTGACACTAAATTAACAATTGGAGAAGATTTTAAATATTTAGCTCAAGTAATTTCTACTAACCCAGTAATAGTTACAATTCCTTATGCATATTATTATTATAGAGTTAGAGAAGATTCTTCATCTGCAATGCAAGATTCAACAAGTAAAAGAGATTATTATGTAACTGTTCCTAAATATTCATATGAATATATATTAGACTTAGGAAAAAAATATAAAAATGCAAAAGCATGGTTACAATATTCAGTGCTATGTCAAGCAAATTTTAGAGTGTATGATGTTAATCTAGAAGTGTTAAATGAAAAAGAAAAACAAACATATATAGATGATATGCGAAGAATATATACGAAATGTGATGATGAAATAATAGGTAATTCATTTGCATTAGAAAAACCATTTAACTATAAAGCATTAAACTTTAAATATAAAAAATCTGTATTTGATGATATAAAAATAGATGATAATTATGTAACATTATATGGAAATAAAATATTAGATTTAAACAAACTATCAATTAAAATATTTGTATTTCAAATAAGTGGAAGTAAACTTGACATAACAGCGTCATTTGATACTTTCTATAATAATGATTGTGATTTATTTATTAAATCAAATGATAAATACTATAAATTTGATAGACATGAAATACAAGAAATAAAAAATACATTATATAGTAAAGATAATGATTATTATATTAACTATTATAATATTAAATTTGATTTAAAAGGTGTAAAGGAATTTGAATTCTATATTAGATTAAATAATAAATATTATATTGTTAATCCTGAACATTGTAATTTTAGTAAGATAAATAATTTGCCACACAGTTATTATAAAAAGGGTAAATATTTAATTACTCATAATAAAAATCATTACTATGTTAATAAAAAAGTACATTTTAAATTAATAAAATACTTAAAAGATGTTTTCAAAAAAGATAAACTAGTTTTTGGAATGCTTGTAATTTATATAATTACTTATCCATTTGTAAGTCATAAAGTATGGATACTTGGTGATAGATATGATGTTGCTGGTGACAATGGCGAGTGGATGTTTAAATATATAAAAGAGAAAACTAATAGAAAAAATGTTTATTTTGCATTATGTAAGGGTTCTAAAGATATTCCTACTATGAGAAAAATAGGTAAAATTATTAATTATAATACAATTAATTTTTTTATCAAATATATGAATAGTGAAGTAATTTTATCATCACATGTTGATAATTTTATAAGAAAAACATTTGGTAAAAGAGAATTATATTTAAATGCATTTATTAATCATAAATTTGTTTTTTTACAACATGGTGTTACTAAAAATGACATGAGTAATTGGTTAAATAAGAGTAATAAAAATTTAGATATCATAGTTTGTAGTGCTAATATGGAATATGAAGAATTCAGAAACGAAAGATATTTATATGATGAAAATGTCCCTCAATTAACTGGTATGCCAAGATATGATAATTTATATAATGGAAGTAAAAATACAGAAAATTTAATTGCATTTATGCCAACATGGAGAAGTAGTTTATCTGGTCCTGCAGATCAAAGAACACAAACAAGATTATATAATAGAGAGTTTAAGAAGAGTGAATATTATGCTTTTTATAATAATTTAACTCATGATAAAAGATTAACTGATGTGTTAAAGAAGCATAATTTAAAAATATTATTTTGTCTTCACCCATCATTATCTAGTCAATTAAAAGACTTTAAAAATACTTCTTTTGTTGAATTTAAAACAAAGGTATATTATCCTGAAGTATTTCTTAAAGCAAAATTAATGTTAACAGATTATTCATCAGTAGGATTTGATTTTGGATATACTAAAAAACCATTAATATATTCACAATATGATAAAGATCATTTGTATGAAATACATACTGTATTATCAGGAGATGGTGATTTTGATTACGAAAAAGATGGTTTTGGCAAAGTAACTTATAATTATGAGGATACTTTAAATGAAATTATTAAAATAATAGAGAATAATTTTCAAACAGAAAAGAAGTATATTGATAGAATAAACAAATTCTTTAAATATCAAGATGATAAAAATAGTGCAAGGTTATATGAACAAGTTTTAAAAATGTTAGATAGAGATAAATAATTTATTATAAAAAGGAGTTTATATGAATAAGGATAAAGTTTCTATAATAATTCCAGTCTATAATACAGAAAAATATATTAAAAGATGTCTTGATTCTGTAATTAATCAAACATATAAAAATATAGAAATAATAATTATTAATGACGGTAGTACGGATAAATCAGAGAAAATAATTAAAGAAACAATTAAAAATCAAAAAAACGTTATATATAAGAAAATTAAGAATTCTGGTGTCGCTAATGCTAGAAATGTAGCTTTAGATTTAGTATCTGGTGATTATATAGCTTTTGTTGATAGTGATGATTATCCACAAAATGATATGATTGAAAAACTATTATCATATTCTAAAAACAATAATTGTGATATAGTATGTAGTGGGTACAGAAAAATATTTAAAGATGGAGAAAAAGAAGTAATACCAGATGATGTAAGTTTTTATGATAAAAAACTTGTTGATTCAAAAGAAATATTATTACATTCTAATCCATATATAACAAATAAATTATTTAAAATGACTATAGTAGGTAATATAAGATTTAATAGTAAATTAAGAATATTTGAAGATTTAGTATTTACGTATGAATTATTTTTACTTGCTAATAAAATTGGTTTTTTAAATGAATGTTTATATAACTATAATGTTGTAAATGAAACATCTTTAACGAGAAAATTCAGTGAAAAAATGTTTGATATATTTGATGCAATGGATGAATTAAAACAATTCTATAAAGAAAATAGTAAAGAAGATTTTGATGAAGAATTAGAATTCTTAGCTATTAAACATATGATGTTAAGAATAAAAGAGAATTGCAAAGACAAAAAGTTAAAATTAAAATATATAGATAATGTATATGATTATTTAAATAAAAATAATAATAAATATAAAAATAACAGATATTTTAAAATGAATAAAAAGAATAAATTTAAAAAATATAAATCTTTGATGAAAATATATGCGATTATACATTAATAAGGAGAAGGGTATGATATTTGATTATATAATAAAATATAGTTGTAAATTTCTTTATTTCTTTTTAAAATTTAAAAAGATTAAAAACAATAAAGTAGTATTTATAAGTAGATTAGATAATAAAAAATCTTTAGATTTTAAATTATTAGAAGATGAAATTAAAAAAAGAAATAAAGATGTTGAATGTGTATTTATATGTAATAGAGTAACAAGCTTGACAGATGATTTTTGGGATAATGTAAAGTATACATATAGTTGTCTAAGTAATTTAGCTGATTCTAGAGTTTGTATTACCGATTCTTTTGTACCAGCTATTAGTATTTGTAGACATAAAAAAGGTCTTAAAATAATTCAAATATGGCATTCAATGGGTGCTATTAAAAAGTTTGCTTATCAAACATTAGGTATGACTTCAGGAAGAGATACTAAAGATGCAAAAATATTAAATATGCATAAAGGGTATAATTATATTATTTCTGGAAGTGCTGCAATGACTAAGTATTTTGCAAAAGCATTTAATTATGACGAGAAATATTTCTTAAATTACGGTCTTCCAAGAATGGATTATTTACTTAATAATAAAGATAGTTTAAAAAACAAAATACTTAAAGAATATCCAATTCTTAAAAAGAAAAAAAATATATTATATGCACCAACATTTAGAACAACTGATGATGATAAAACAATAGAGCTTGCTAAGCATATTAATTATGATAAATATAATTTAATAGTAAAAGCACATGCAAGACAAGAATTAAAAACTAATAATCAAGTATTAACATGCGATAAATATTCTGCTTTAGATTTAATAACTGTAGCAGATTACATAATTACAGATTATAGTGGAATTGCAATAGAAGCAGCTATTTTAGATAAAAAGACATTATACTATGTATTTGATTATGAGAAATATCAAAAAAATAATGGTTTAAATATCGATTTATATAAAGAAATGCCTAATTGTGTATTTAAAGATGAAAAAGAATTATGCGCATTTATCGATAAAGATAAATATGATATGAAAACACTATTAAAATATAAAAATAAATATATAGATGTTCAAGATGGAACAAGCACTCAAAAGATAGTAGATTTAGTGTATAAGTATTTGGAGTGATTTAAGTGAAAAAAATAAAAGCAATATTGATAGATATAGCGAGAAAAAACGTATTTTTAAGAAAAATATTATTAGGAATAAGAATGTTTTTCTTAAAAACTAATTATATGTTTTATTATAGAAAATACAAAGTAGATCCAAAACTATGTGTATTTGAATCTTTTAATGGTAGAAAATATTGTGACAGTCCAAAATCAGTATATTTAGAAATGCTATCTGATCCAAAATATAAAGAATATAAATTTGTATGGGCTTTTATTAAACCTGAAGAGTTTAAATATTTAGAGAAAAATAAAAATACTAAAGTAGTTAAATATCATAGTAAGGAGTATAAAAAAACATATGCAAGTGCTAAATACTTTTTTACACCATCAAGACTACCTGACTATATTAAGCCTAAAAAAGATCAAGTATATGTTCAATTTTGGCATGGAACTCCACTAAAGAGATTAGGATTTGATATTGCTGTTGGAGGTAAAAATGCAACTAAGACTGTAAAAGAGTGGGGTAAAGAATATTTATATGATGCATCTAGATATACATATATGGTTTCTCCATCAAAATTTGTTAGTGAGAAATATAGAAGTGCATTTAATTTAAAAAAAGTAGGTAAAGAAAATTGTGTAATTGAAACTGGATATCCTAGAAATGATATATTATTTCAATATGATAAAAAATATGTAGATAATTTAAAAAAAGAATTAAAATTACCTAAAGATAAAAAGATTATATTGTATGCTCCTACATGGAGAGATGATCAATATAAATCTGGTACTGGATATACATATAAAGTTGGTATAGATTTTTCTAAATTTGAAAAGAATTTTTCAAAAGATTATATTATATTATTTAGAGCTCATTATTTAATAGCAGAAGCAATAGATTTATCTAAATATGAGGGTTTCATATATGATGTGTCTGATTATAGTGATATAAATGATTTATATATATTAGCTGATATGATTATTACTGATTATTCAAGTGTATTTTTTGACTATGCAAACTTGAAAAGACCTATGTTATTCTATATGTATGATTTAGATGATTATAAAAATAATATGAGAGATTTCTATATTGATTTAAATGATCTTCCAGGACCAATAGTTGAAAAAGAAGAGGATCTATATAAAGAAATTGCTAAAATAGATAAATATTGGAATAAATATAAAGAAAAATATGAAAAATTTAATAAGAGATTTAACTATTTAGATGATGCTCATGCAAGTAAGAGGGTACTTGATATAGTTATAAAATAGTGGTAAATTGTTACTAGGAGGTTACAATGAAAAGAGTATTAACATATGGAACATATGATTTATTGCACTATGGACATATTAGATTATTACAAAGAGCAAAAGCACTTGGTGATTATCTAATTGTTGGATTATCAACAGAAGAATTTAATGAATTAAAAGGTAAAAAAACATATCATAATTATGAAACTAGAAAAATGATGTTAGAGGCAATTAGATATGTTGATTTAGTCATTCCTGAAGAGAATTGGGAACAAAAAGCAGATGATGTAAAAAAATATCAAGTTGATGTTGTTGTAATGGGAAGTGACTGGGCTGGTAGTGAAAGATTTGAATATTTAAGAAAATATTGTGATGTAGTTTACTTAGATAGAACTGAGGGTATTTCTACAACAAAGATTAAAGAAGATTTAAAATTACAACAACCAATTAATGGAGTTGAACAAATTCCGGAACCAAATGCTGATAAAAAGAAAACAACAAGAAGAACTAAAAAATAAAACCTACTAGGTTTTATTTTTTTTAATATATATGGTAAAATAATAATGGTCTTAGGAGGTCAAATTATGAAGATACTAGTTACAGGTGGAACCGGTTATATAGGAAGTCATACATGTGTAGAATTATTAAATGAAGGCTATGAAGTAGTTATTATAGATAATTTATATAACTCTAAGATAGAAACAGTTGATTATATTGAAAGAATAACAGGAAAAAAAGTTAAATTTTATAAAGATGATTGTTGTGATAAAGAAGCATTAAGAAAAATATTTAAAGAAAATAAAATAGATGCAGTTATTCACTTTGCAGGATATAAAGCAGTAGGTGAATCAGTTAGATTACCATTAAATTATTATCATAATAATCTAGGTTCTGCTATTATACTATGCGAAGTAATGAAAGAATTTAATTGTAAGAATATTATTTTCTCTTCTTCAGCAACAGTTTATGGTAATTCAAAAAGAGTTCCATTTAAAGAAACTTACAAGTTATCAACAACAAATCCATATGGAACAACTAAAATGTTTATAGAAAGAATACTTACAGATTTACATATATCTGATGAAGATTGGAATGTGGTATTATTAAGATACTTTAATCCAATAGGAGCTCATCCAAGTGGATTAATTGGTGAAGATCCAAACGGAATACCAAATAACTTAATGCCATATGTTGTTAAAGTTGCAACTGGTGAATTAGAATGTTTAAGTATATTTGGAAATGATTATCCAACTAAAGATGGTACTGGGGTAAGAGATTATATCCATGTAGTAGATTTAGCAGTTGGACATGTTAAAGCTTTGGAAAAAATACAAAAAGATAATGGACTATTTATATATAATTTAGGTACGGGAGAAGGATATAGTGTACTTGATATAGTTAATACTTTTGAGAATGTTAATAAAGTTAAAGTAAATCACAAATTTGCGCCAAGAAGAAAAGGTGATATTGCAATATGTTTAGCAGATCCTTCTAAAGCAGAAAAAGAATTAGGATTTAAAGCAACTAAAACACTTGAAGAAATGTGTAGAGACGCTTATAATTATGCTATAAAGAATAGGTGATAATATGAATATTTATGATTTTGATGGAACAATTTATAATGGCGATTCAACAAAAGATATTATAAAATATGCTGCTAGAAAGCATCCTTTTATGGTACTTAAATGTTTAAAAAGAGCAAGAAGAGCTAATGCTGATTTTAATCTTGGTATTGGAACATTTGAACAAGTTAAAGAAGAGATGTTAGCATTTATATTTAAAATGAAAAATTATCCAAAATTCATAAACGATTTTGTAGAATCTCATATGAATAAAATTAAACCATTTTATAAATCAAGACATACAGAGAATGATGTAATAGTAACAGCATCATATGATTTATGGGTAAATCAATTTGCAAGAAGAATAGGTGTTAGAAATGTTATTGCAACAAGAGTTGATCAAAATGGTAAAATAATGGGTATTAACTGTAAAGGTGATGAAAAACTAAGAAGAGTTAGAGAAGCTCTTCCAAATGTACCTATTGAAAATGCATACACAGATTCTCAAAGTGATGAAATATTATTAATAAATGCTAAAAATGCATTTGTAATTGAAGGAAACAAAATTAATCCTTATGTAAGGGGTTATAAATTTAAAAAGAAAGATTAATCTGGAAGGATATATATGGCTAAAAGCGTAAGAAAAAATTATTTTTATAATTTATTATATGAAATTGTTGTTCTTGTAGTACCACTAATAACAGCACCATATTTATCAAGAGTATTAGGTGTTGATAGAATAGGTGTATCTAGTTATACACTCTCTATTGTGTCATATTTCATATTAGTTGCTAATCTAGGAATATCAAGCTACGGTAGTAGAGAAATAGCTATGGCAAGAGATGATAAAAAAGATATGTCCAAAGTTTTTTGGGAGCTTTTTTGTTTGAAAATTTTCACAGGTTTAGCATCATTAACGGGATATGTGTTTTTCTTATCAGCACAAGTAAAATATAATATAGTTTTTCAAATTCAAGCATTAAATATCTTAGCTAATATATTAAATATTAATTTTCTTTATCAAGGTATAGAACATTATAAAATGATATCTATTAGAAACATTATTGTAAAAATTACTTGTACAGCAGCTGTATTTATTTTTGTTAAAGAAAAAAGTGATTTAGATTTATATATTTTAATACATAGCATTTCATTAGTACTTAGTTCATTAATATTGTGGACACAACTACATAAGATAGTTGATAGAGTACCTATTAAAAAATTAAGAGTATTCCGTCATTTTAAAAATACTTTGATATATTTCTTACCACAAATAGCAACTTCTATTTATTCAGTTTTGGATAAAACAATGATTGGTTTAATTACTCATTCTGAGACTGAAAATGGTTATTATGAACAAGCACATAAATTAATACATGTTTGTCAAACAGTATTAACATCATTGAATTCAGTTATGTATCCAAGAATGTCTTATTTATTTAAAAATAAACAGTTTGATGAAATGAAAGTAAGAGTTAATAAATCTCTTGATTTTGATCAAATGATTGGTATTCCTATGGTAATTGGTCTTGCATGCATTTCATATGGTTTTGTAGGATGGTATTTTGGACCAGGTTTTGAAAAAGTTAAGTTATTAATTACTGTATTTGCACCAATATTATTAATTGTTGCATTTAGTACATGTTTGAATTCTCATATATTAAATCCTATAGGTAAGAGATTACAAACAGCAAAAGTATTATTTATAGGTGCATTTGTTAATTTGGTTGCTAATGCAATATTAATTCCAAAAATTTCAAGTGTAGGTGCTACTATTGCTTCAATACTAGCAGAACTAATAATAATGATAATATATTTCAGAATGTCAAAAGATTATCTATCATTTAAAGAAATAACTAAGAGAACATATCAATACCTAATAGCAGGTATTGTAATGGGTGGAGTTATACTACTAATGTTATTTAATATGAAGATGTCTGCTTTAACTACATTTATAGAAATAGTATTAGGTGTAATAATATATTTTGCTATATTATTCCTATTTAAAAATGAGTTAGTTTTCGAAGGAATAAAAATTATAAAGAAAAAATTTAAAAAAGCATAGTTGTCAACAAAAAAGTGTTGACAACTCTTTTATTTTAGTGTAATATATCTTTGTAATTGGGAAGGAGTGTACGACATATGGCAGTAAAAATTAGACTAAGAAGAATGGGTGCTAAAAAAAGACCATTTTA
>AUXO011994698.1_pt1 | contig 17260 bp, 24 predicted proteins | sample 768731 | NCBI WGS metagenome assembly AUXO01 (sample SAMN02715735, study PRJNA202380) | gut metagenome | biome: sheep rumen | host: Ovis aries | place: New Zealand: Palmerston North
GTGGGCATGCTCATTGGACGGAGGGGGTACACCATTTCCCCAACTTTGTAAAAAATAACAGTCCCATTGTAGAAACTTAATATTGTATTAATAGGGTACAGCCCTTATAATAAAGATAGTTAAAGAGGGTCACCCCTACAGGGTGCAAATAATGAAAGAGAGGTACATAGAATGACGTACGTAACGAGAGAAGTTGAGGTTATCAATGCTACTGCAAAGGTTTTCAACGTGGAAACCGAAGACGTCGAAACCATCACCCGTAGTTTTTATGATGGCGAGACTGAAAAACAGATTGAAAAGGCTCTTGAAAAAGAGGGGTTCAAGGTGCTTAAAGTTACGGGCATTGACAAGGTGACGTATATCGGCCGAATGAGTAAGGCATTTTTCGCACAGAATTGCGAATGGTACAAAGACGAACGCTAAACCATAGCAAGGGCGGGCGGGGTGGTACAACTGAATACAGGGCGAGCGCCGGCGCCCGAATACCGGCGCGACATTTAAGGGGCGAGCGGGTAAGCCGTAGCCGCAAAGGCACTCGCCCCAATTCACCCGACAGGGTGCGAACATAGTAGAAAGAGACATATTGAAAAGGTGGTGTATTTTGGGTAAAAGTTATTATTCCGTAGACGGAAAATATTTAATTCGGGTAGTTGGTAAAAATGCCGGGGTTATGAGCGTAAAAGCGTTTGAATAGCTAACAAAATATTATAAGGGGGAACATAACAATGACAAGAAAAGAACTGATGAAACTTGCAAACGAAACCGCCGGTAATTATTTTAGCGGTGAATGGAAAAGATTGCGGAAGTGTAGTGCCGAATATTTAGAGCTTGATAACTGTACTATTCTTCGTAGCTACTGGACAATAGCTGCAATCTACAGCCCCAAAACTAACACTGTTTATGCGTTCAATAATTACAGTGCTACAACGTCACAGCATTTTAGAAAGTTTGCTGATGAAATGGGCGCGAGTAGATTAACTAAGTTATTCCGCGATAGTACCGGAATTATTGAACACGGCTTGACAAAATATGTGAACACATACAAACTGAACAGTGCCGAATGGAAAAAGGTTTTTGAACAGGACTTTGACTGTTATATTCCTAATAACTGGACGTAAATAATAGTAGGGCGGGCGGGAGGAATAATATCAGATAAGGAGGTCTAAATATGTTATACTACAGAGTGCCGGATAGTTTGGACGGAAAAGTTACATTAATGCGTAGTAAGTATCACGAGCTCGTGCGAAATGAATTGTACACAGAAAAGGAATGTGAAAAGTACAATATTCCATTTAACAAACTACAGCCTGTATATGTCTCCAAAAGAAATATTTACTGGTCGTTTGGCTGTAGGTTTGAAATAGGGCATGGCTATAGATACGGTTTTGAGCGTGACTATATTTGGTAAAGGAGGTTTAAATATGCAGCAAGTAGTTTATAAAATTCTGTACACACCAGACGATGAATTTTATCCTTATTCGGTCACGCTTGTTGACTATGTGCAAGGGGTACAGCTTGCAGCGTGGGATGAGTATTGTTTAGCAGATGCTGTTTATGGTATTTCATCAGATGCAAGGCGAAGACATTATCATATTGTGAGTGTAATATTTGTAGATGAAGAGGGTAAATGCTATGAATAATGATTATTTACAGTTTGAGGGAATAGAAGTATATTGTGCTTGCCTGTCCTGTGAATATCGTGAGTGTGGCGGACGATGCCTATACACAGAGCGCACCGGAAAATATCCACAGGTATCATGTAAAAACTTTTACTTATATGCAGATGAAATACCAGAAAGTGAGGTTGATAATGGTTAAGGTAACTATTAGAAAATGTATTCCACCAGAACCATATAAATATTATGTGGTAGTTGACGAAATACTTGGCGAGAGAACCAAAAATATTGATTGTGCTTTCTGTGAGGATTTTGTGGAAATGGTTGAATATATTGCCACATTTGAAGCCGTAAAGATAGACATTCCACCTGGAGAAATATTGGATTAGTTAGTCTCAACTAACACGCGTTTGAAATGGGGTAAATATTATGATAAGACTAATAAAAACATTTCTACTCATACTCATAGAATTATATCACCGTATCGACTTTGAATTAATTCTATCGTTCATCGCAACTATTGGTATCTGTACACTGTTTATTTTAGGAGGCGCATCATGTTGTATAATCTTAACGGTTCTGAGCTAACTATTATCAATGCTGAGGAAGCAATGCTTAAAGAGCTTACCACGTTAGTATGCGAGCGTATCAATGAGAAACTATCGAATACTGTCGAGGGCGAAGTATATATCGGTGTGGGCATTAACATTTTTACCGTCAGCATCTGCAAATGTGACATAGACTTCTATTGTGAGGTTACGAACGTCTGGGATTTAGCATGTAAGGGACGATGTAGTGACACTATTACTGAAAGAATAGTATCAAGATATAAGAGGTTCGTACATGAACTATTTTTCAAGTAAATTCGTGCTTGCAATTCTCAGCAAAGGGTGCTACAATTATAATATACAGTGATAGGCATATTGTCATTTGTATGTACCTCTTGATGTGGCGTCTGGTGTACCGAGTATATTCTCCAAGCTGTACTCGTTTAGGTTCAATTCCTAAAGTCACATTCGATGAAATAGTTTCATCGAGTAGCCATAAACATTTAAGAATGAAAGGAGAAAAAATTATGGCAAGAGCTAATGAAGTAACGAGAACTATGGCAACCACTATTTGCACGGTGATGTGCGTAAACAAGGAGACTGGTGCTACTTATGATGTTGAGTGCGCTATTGCACGAAAGCATGACGAGAAGAAGCTGTTAAAACTGGTCGAGAAAAAACTGAATAATAACGAGCAGAAAGTTGTCTACATTAAGAAGGCTGAGGTCGAGGAAAATCTGGTAGCTATGCCCGAAGATATGTTCTTCGAGCTTGGTGAAAAGAGACCACTTAGAGGTACGAAAGTTTCCGAGTAATAGCATCAGAAATAATTCACAGACTACACAAAGAAAAGGAGAAACGTAATGGATAGAAATTATAGCGTAGCAATCAGAGAAGCGTGGCGACAGCTTAGTGCTAAAGAGCGCATCATGTTTAAGGACACCTCTAACATGACCAAGATTGATAGCATTACGCAGGAAGGTGATGTTATTATTAAGCCTATTGGTTGGGTAATTCTTGACATTCATAATGAGAAAGCTACTCCCGATACGGACTACGCTAATTTTGTCATTGTAACCGAGGATGATATGTACGTCACTGGTTCAGAAAGTTTTTGGAACAGCTTCAGAGATATTTATGATGAGATGGAGAACGAGTCGGACGAGTGGTCGCTTAAATTGTATCGACTGCCGAGTAAAAATCGTCAGGGTAAAGACTTCCTGACCTGCTCCATTATCTAAGCGTAAATATTCACGCAAGGCGAGGGGGCGAGGGTTTAACACCTTCGCCCTTTTGTATTACGAAAGAGAGGTATATAATATGGCAAGAAAAAAGTCTAAACAATCTGAAGTACAAAATGAATATAATAAATCATGGCGAAACTTCAGAGCGAGGGTAAAGGCAGCCGAAAATAAGGGCTTTGTATTTGGTGATAATTTACCGACACGGGTTAAGAAACCTACAGAGGCATCAATACGAAAGCTCGAGCGGTTGCGCGGGAGAAACTTGTGGGAGAAAGCCATTGAAGCGTTTAACCCAGAGACGTTTGAACGCACAAGCCCCATTGAAGCTATTAAAGCAAGACGTAGACAGACATGGCGGAGACAATCTGTCGCTCAAAAGCAAGCGTCGGAGCGTCGCAGAATTGATGAAGGCATGGCTCGTCTCACATTAGGGAGACCGAGAGAAAAAGGTGAGACGCATAGACAATATATTGAAGCAGCAAATGAGAAAGAAGAACAGGAGCGCGCTGAGGATGAATATTATCTGTGGCTTGCAGTACAGAGAGAACTTGAACAGGAACAAGATAGAACAGAAAAAGCAGAATTATTATCAGAGGAACAGTACGATGCAGAAATAGAAAATGCCTATGCATCCGGTGAGTATGAAGATGCGAGAGAGTTAGAAAGGGAGAGAGATAGATATTATCCTCCAGAGGATGAAAATATAGCGGAGACTTCTATCGACAGCCGGTTTGGTGATGCAATCTCTATTATTAAGCAGTATTCACCAGAAATGGCAGAGAGAATTGATAACGCATACAACGAGTACCTTGAAAGGACAGGTGGAGAAAGTCTTGACACATCATTATCTGGTAAAGCCCTTGAAGATTTTACAAGTGCTCTGTCAAATCTTGAAGACATTAAATACAAAGGTAATGAAATGGCATGGTGGGGAATATACACCAAGATTGATAAGGCACTTAACAACAAGCGACATGGTGCAGCGGAGAAGCGAGCGTTCTTTGGAAGATTACAGAGCGGAGATTTCAACTATGAATAAAGTCACACGCATATTTGCTTGTGACTTTGAGACAACAGTATATGAAGGACAGGAACACACAGAGGTTTGGGCAAGTGCATGTGTAGAATTAGATACAGAGGATGTAAAAATATTCCACAGCATTGAAGAAACATTCCAGTTCTTCAAATCGTTGAGATGTAACCTAATACTATACTATCATAATCTTAAATTTGACGGTGCGTTCTGGTTAGATATGCTTTTGAATAATACAAAGTATTCACAAGCAATAACAGACTTAGGGGAGGGAAGATATGAGTGGAAAAAGCGAGCTGATATGTATAATAATCAGTATCAGTATTCTATTAGCGCTATGGGTATGTGGTATTCTATTACCATAAAGAATAGAGACCGCTTCATAGAGATAAGAGATAGTCTAAAGCTGTTACCATTTTCACTGCGAGAGATAGGTAAGAGTTTCAAGACGAAGCACCAAAAATTAGACATGGAATATGAGGGATTTAGATATGCAGGGTGTGAAATTACTGACGCTGAGCGCGAGTACATATCAAACGACGTTCTTGTATTAAAAGAAGCATTAGAGATTATGTTCGCAGAGGGACACAACCGCCTCACAATAGGTTCGTGTTGCCTTGCAGAATATAAGAACTCGATAGGTGGAAAGGATGAGTTCAATAGTCTCTTTCCAGACATGTATGAGTATGAAATAAATCCTGACATATACGGAGAGCCAAATGCTGGTCTGTATATTAAGCACAGTTATAAAGGCGGTTGGTGCTATGTAGTTAAAGGAAAGGAAAACAGATTATTCTCCAACGGTGTTACAGCAGATGTTAATAGTCTGTACCCTTCTATGATGTCGTCGGAAAGCGGAAATATTTATCCAATAGGATACCCAAACTTTTGGCACGGTGATTATATTCCAGACAAAGCACAGGGTTCGGACAAATATTTCTTCATAAGAATAAAAACACGGTTTAAGATACGACCAAATAAATTACCGTTCATACAGATAAAAGGGTCACTGCAATATAGGGGTACAGAAATGCTAACTACTTCTGACGTCTGGGATAAAAAGAAACAGAAGTATTGTCGCTACTATAAGGATAAAAATGGAGAGGTGCATGACACTAAAACTATACTGACGCTAACCTGTGTAGATTATAAGTTATTCCGAGAGCATTATTCTGTCACAGACTTTGAGATACTTGACGGCTGTTGGTTCTATGCTATGTCCGGCATCTTTGACAACTATATTGACAAGTATAAGAAGATAAAAATGGAGAGTAAGGGTGCTCGAAGAACTTTAGCCAAACTATTCTTAAATAATCTATACGGAAAAATGGCAACAAACACAGACAGCTCGTTTAAATATGCACAGTTAAATGAGGATAACATTGTAGAATATCAAGAGGTCGAAGAGCACAATAAGAAGGCAGGATATATTCCAGTAGGTTCTGCGATAACAAGCTATGCAAGAAACTTCACAATACGAGCAGCCCAGAAGAATTACTATGGCGTAAATGAGAGGGGGTTTATTTATGCAGACACAGACAGTATACATTGCGACCTGTCACCAGAAGAATTGATTGATGTCCCTGTTCATGAAACGGCTTTCTGTCACTGGAAACTTGAGAGCAGTTGGGACGAAGCAATATTCATACGGCAGAAGACATACGTGGAGCATATAATAGCAGAAGACTTGGAGCCAATAGACACACCATACTACAGCATCAAGTGTGCCGGTATGCCGGAGAGCTGTAAGAAATTATTCAGAGCGAGTATGCTTACAGGAGAAGAACAGGAACAGTATATAAAAGACGAAGAAATAAAGATGAATGATAAGAAAAGGGAGTTCATAAATACTAAGAGAAACATTGGTGACTTTAAGGTGGGATTAAAAGTTCCCGGAAAGCTGATGCCAAAGCGCATAAGAGGAGGGATATTACTTGTTGAAACAGATTATGAATTACGTATGTAATATTTTAACTAAGTGGTTCTCAAGGAATAGGCTTAAGAGATGCAATCATATTTGTTACGGATGCTACTTCAGAGGTCAATGCGACCTGTACGAAAAGATTAGAAAGAACATTCGTTTATAATTTAAAGAGGGAGACACTTTACCTTATCGGTCTGGTCTCCCTCTTAATATATCTGTTACACCCGCGACACATAAGCAAGCAGCGAACTTGACAATCGTACAGGCAGTATCTTCCAACTGTGCTACCCTGCCGATACAGATGTGTAGACGTGTGCAGATACTAATATGATATTAGTTTCATCACAACTTCTTTACAGCGTAAGTCTTTAAATCTGAAGCACCCTCTTTCAAAATAATATCTCATGCTGCTTCTGAACAAATCATTCTTCTTAAGCATCACATAATTTATCTGATGGTCGTCAGTCGTTATTGCTATCTTAAAGGGATATGTTTTATCTGGTCGGTTGTCACAGTATATAATCCCAAGGTTCGCATATTCCCTAAGTGCATATTCATTATTCATGTATTTAACAGTAGCAATATAATGACCATTACCCTCCGGTTTTTCAATGAACGCAGTGTTATCATTAAGGTACACGCACTCAGAGGAATATATCTGGTACGCATCATTTGAAAATGCTCTGTTAAATGCACTCTCCTTTTGTGCAAGGCTTGCGCTTTCAACGTATCCCTGTTCAAGCACAAATCCAACGCCTCTAAGATACTTCGTATCTGATTTAAGTCTGTCAGAAATACCCAGTGCCACATAGTACGGATTTATGAGGGTGATAGGGTTAGACAGCATATACACAGGAACGTATCTATTCTGCTCGCCATTACCACGGGCAATCGAGGTATGTATTGACTGAAATTTTGTGAGTTCATCTGAACAATATTTATTGGTCTCTGACTGGAACTCATCGAATATCATCATATTAACATCAGAGAACAGATGCGAGAGCTTTTTAATCTGGTCAGCACTGTTAAGTGTGATAGCATACCCGCAGCTCTCACCATCATCTTCATACGCTTGATTATTAACGAGAAACAGCTCATGATATACACCGTTAGACCTTCTCTCAGAGCGCATACTATAATGCGGAAAGAACAGGTTGCCAATGTCCTTAAAGAATTTGTCTGCCACATTATCAAGCTCATAATTAAAACGATATATCAGTGCAAACTTGCCCTTCCCAGACATGAAGCGGTTCACAGCCAACCTATTATAATAGGTAGTCTTACCGCCTGTTCTGTTGGTGGTACACATGTATATCTCTGGTGTGTCTCCGTTTATGTCTTTCATAGACAGGAGCTTTGTACCGTCATAATACTGTGGCATAATTTAAATCCTTTCTATACACATATTATTCTATCAAAACTATTGCAATATTTCAAGAGGTTTAGTATAATCAATAGTAGTAAAGTATAATATTTTCGAGGAGGTTTCTATGGATTTACAGCCCATTGCTAGCATGATTAGTAACATAGGATTTCCGTGTGTTATGTGCTTAATTATCATTGGACTGATGATTAAACAGAATGACGCGCACAAAGAAGAAATGGCGAAAATTACTGAGAGCCTTAATAACAACACAAATGCTCTCATTCAGCTGACAGCTAAACTTGACGTATATGCAAATGCAAAGGAGTAACTATGGGAAACATTTATAAGGCAGTAGATTGGGCTGTTGATAAGGCTCTGGATAATACTCATGGGTATGACCAGAAACATAGGAATGGGCCAGACTATGATTGTTCCTCGCTCATTGGCACAGCTTTACACGAAGCGGGATACAATGTTTCTCCACGCTCGTGGACTGGAAATTTAGAGCAGCAGCTCAGAAATAATGGCTTTGTTCCGTGCTCAAAACCTTGGAGGGCGGGAGACATTCATCTCAGAGTTGGCGAGCATGTTTGTATGTCTGTCGATGCGAACAGAATTGTTGAAGCAAATATCAACGAGCGCGGTGGCATTGTCGGTGGTAAGACTGGAGACCAGACCGGTAAAGAGATTTGGGTCAGAGACTACTACGAATATGGTGGAGGTTGGGACTTCCATTTCAGAGCACCGCAAGTAATTACTGTAAGTCTTACCGACATCGCCAAGGAAGTCATTGCCGGTAAATGGGGTAACGGACAGGAGCGAAAAGATAGACTGACTGCTGCGGGATATAATTATTACGACGTGCAGTACGAAGTCAATCGTATTCTGATGTCTGGTTATGAGAAGGACATTGACACGATTGCCAAGGAAGTGATTGATGGTAAGTGGGGTAATGGCTCGGCAAGAAAGAGAAGACTTACCGAAGCAGGGTACCCTTATGCTGTTGTCCAGAATAGAGTGAATGAAATGCTGAGGAAATAATATGTGGCACGCGAAACCTTCTGGCGGCTATTCACCAAATACCACTGAGTACAATGATAACATTAAAGAATGTGACCTGTACTTTAGTGCCGAAGGATTTACTGCTGAAAGCATTGCGGGTATGCTTGGCAACTGTTATGCAGAAAGTAACCTAAATCCTTGGTACTGGCAGAACAATTATGCTGACATGAGTAATGGCTATGGGTTGTTCCAGTTCACGCCCGCTTCTGATTACATCGGGCCAATGGCAGGTGTTCCGGGGTATGCACCAAATACTTCAGTCAGCACAACGGTGGCAGGTGCGAACCCCTCGGACGGCGGTGCACAGCTAATCACAATGAGAAATGATTACTTGGGTAAGTGGTCAACGATTGTGTGGAGAAGCTATTGGGATGCGAACGACTATCCTGCACTCTGGAGCTTATCACAGTCCATTGTAAATACGTTCGGTAGTAACGGAAGACTTACCATGGACCAGTTCAGAAATATTGACAACGTAGAAGCTGCAACATTTGCTTTCCTTGCGTGCTATGAAGGCCCAGCTGTACCGAACATGAGTGACCGTCTTAACTACGCAAATGCTATCTATCCGCTGTTAGATGGTGGAGGTGGTGGCGGTGGAAGTAAACGGAAGATGCCCCTATATATGTTTCTAAGGAGACGATATTAATATTAAAAAGAAAGGAGACGAAATGGCTGTAACAAGTAGGGATGAAATTCTTAAAAGAGTTGGTGCTCTCATTGGAGACAGGTCTGACGACGATGTTCTTGGACTGCTTGACGACATTACTGATACTCTTGATGATTACAATACTCGCATTACAGAGAATGGAGATTGGAAGTCAAAGTATGAGGAAAATGACAAGTCGTGGAGAGAGAAATATCGTGACCGCTTTTATAACGCACCCGAGACCGAGGAAGACTACAAGGATACCTACGAACTCGAAGATGAAAAGAAAGTAGTTAGTTATGATGATTTATTCGAAGTAAAGGAGAATAATTAAATGGCACATCGAATTGTTAATTCGACGCTTAATGCGTCAACGATTGATATTCTGAATGTTATCAGAGCGAACTCGTCTCTGGAGTATCAGAATCAGGTTCCTATTGTTCAGACTGAGCACGACATTCCTAAAGTTGGTGAGGTTCTGTTTGGCTATCCTGCACTGGCTAACCAGTTCATCAATGCTCTGGTGAACCGCATTGCTATGGTGCGTGTTCGCTCTGCAATTTTCAACAACCCCTACACCGTATTTAAGAAGGGCTACCTTGACTTTGGTGAGACTGTCGAGGAAGTGTTTGTTCAGATTGCTAAGGCGAGAGAGTTCTCGGTTGAGAAGGCTGAGCAGAGAGAGTTCAAGCGTTCTCTCCCCGATGTCCGTACGGCTTTCCATATTATGAATTACCGTGTGCAGTATCCTATCACCATCCAGGAACAGGATTTGCGTATGGCTTTCACTGATATGCAGGGCATGCAGGACTTGATTTCTCGCATTGTTGACAGTGTATATACTGCTGCTGAGTATGATGAATATCTGCTCTTTAAGTATATGCTTATTAAGGGGATTACTTCTGGCGAGATTAAATCTATTCCTGTTGACACCACTGACATCAAAAATGCTGCTGTTGCTTATCGTGGGACTTCTAACATGCTTCAGTTCATGAGCACGAAATATAATGCAAGTGGCGTTCATACTACTACCCCGAAGTCTGACCAGTATATTTTCATGGATGCCATGTACAATGCACAGTTTGATGTTGATGTACTTTCGGCTGCTTTCAACATGGATAAGGCAGACTACATTGGTCGGCTGATGCTGATTGATGATTGGAAAACCTTTGACAATGAGCGCTTCAGCTCTATCATCGCTGGGTCTGACCAGATTGACCCGATTACTGAGGAGGAACTTCAGGATATGTCCACCCTTGGTGTTACCGCTGCGCTGATTGACGGTGAGTGGTTCCAGATGTACGACAATCTCACCATGATGAGCGAGAAATTTGTGGCATCTGGTCTGTACTGGAATTACTTCTACAATGTGTGGAAGACTGTTTCGTGGTCTCCGTTCAGCAATGCAGTGGTATTTGTTAAGTCTAACCCGTAATAAGGAGGTGTAATATGGCTTTAGTTGTACCAAAAACATTACCGCCTATTCCAGAAAATGCTGTGCTGTCTGATATTGTGGTTACAACCCGACCTCTGTATAGAAATGGCGAACTTTTAGATGTTCCTACCGCATACATTACAGCACATATTAGCTCTCCCGACCCACTGCTGACATATAACATCGGTGGAGATAGCGAAATTCATCCTGTTCAGATTGAGTATTGTTTGCTTTACCTTGGTGCAAAAATACCGGGTTTTGTTGGAGAACAGAATGGAATGGGTTATGGCGCTGCTATTACGCCCGATGGTGTACTCACACTCTATGGCGATGTCTATGACCCTGCAAATAACCCTACAATTGTTGATGTCGGCATGTTTATTGTGGAAAATGGTGAGAAGTCTCTGTATAAAATGACGACCTTTACCATTGGTGCTAATAGAGAGATTACTTCCCCTCTTAATAATCCAGACATTTAAGGAGGTGATTATATGGCTAAGACTTTACCGACTGGCGCAGTCAATATTGCGTCTTGTAATAATACAACATATAAGGAATTAGGCACTGACAATATTGAATATGATTGTATTGCAGGATGCTTTACTTTTGACTTTGATTTGTCAGCAGAATATGTGAACCCTAAAGATAGTACAAAAACGTGTCATATCAAACTCGCCTTTCCCGGCGAAAACAGCGGAGAGTTTTTAGCGGGATTTCTTAATCCTTGGAAACCTATAACGCTCGCAGGGTGCGTTGATAGACACGGCGTTGTTACATTCTGCAATGCTAGCGTAGGAAATTTTCTTAATAAGGAGCAGATTTACATTATTGATGCTGAAACTAATGAACCTTATAAGCTTATTGGATTTATGAATTTTGCTAATCTGGCTTTAGGAACTTCAGTTGCAATCGCTGACTACGAATAAGAAGGGATAAGGTTTATGTACATTGAGCCAAATACCGCAATCAGAATTATGAAAGGTTGTCCTCTGGACAATAGTTATACTGACACCATTTTCTTCACGTCTGAGACCGCACAGCGCACATACTTTAATAGCCTTGTCGGAAGAACATTTCCGAGACAGAGCTATCAGAGAGTTGAGCGTGGTGTGGCGAGACTTGAGGTGGTGGCTGATGCAATCTATGACTACAACTATATGATGTTTCAGAACACCGCCTATGGAAATAAATGGTTCTATGCTTTCATTACTGCTGTAGAATGGGTAAATAATGTCACATCTGAAATTCACTTTGAGATTGACGTTATGCAGACTTGGCTCTTTGATGTGTCTCTGGGCGCGTCTATTGTGGAAAGAGAGCATGTTTCTGTGGACACAGTAGGCGCGCACATTCAGCCCGAGCCTGTGGACATTGGGCCGATACAGTGCAATCAAGTTATTAGCACTGGTTGGTTTGACGACCTTTACATTGTGCTTGCGGTGACTACTACGAGCGAAAATCATGGTCTGGTTGGTGGAATGTATGGTGCTGTAAATTACACCTATAGGCCTCTAACGGGTGAGGGTTCTGCCCAGATACAAAATGTGATAAATCAGCTTGTAGAAGATAATAAGGAAGATAGTATATTGTGCGTGTTTGTTATGCCCGCACATTTCATTCCGAGTTCTGGTGGCGGTGGTGGAGATGTCCCTTGGAGTAGTGCTCCGGCAACTGATACAATCTCCATTGCGAGACCTACGACATGTGGCAACTACACTCCAAGAAATAAAAAGTTGCTAACTGCACCATATACTTTCCTATGCGCAGATGCTTTAAATGAAGCACAGAATTATAGATATGAGTGGAGCAGAGACACAAACAATATTACATTCACGGCTGTCGGAGCGATTTCACCAGACCCTGTAATTACATTTTACCCTGTAAACTACAACGGTGCTTGGACTAATAACGTGCAGACGGTGGGAAAGAACCCCACTGAAAGTGTGAGTGTTCGTGGTTTTCCTCAGTGTGCTATTGCGATTGATGCGTATAGAGCATGGCTCGCGCAAGGCGCTGTTTCTGATGGATTAAATATTATGCAGTCCTTTACTACAGCAGGTGCGGGAATTGTAAGCGGAAATCCTGCTTATGCGGTACATGGAGCTATTGGTGTCATGCAAGGCATAAATAATGCCGTTGTCAGTGCAACCAAGGGCGCGAGACCGAGGGGCGTACAGGGTGGCGATGCTGATGTAGTTAGTGGTCAGAAAGGCATTTACTTTAAGCGCATGTCTGTCACAGAAGAATATGCTGAGATTATTGATGACTTCTTTGACAGATATGGGTACGCATGTAACGAGCTTAAAATTCCAAATAGAAATGCAAGAGAGCGCTGGACATATTGCAAGACAAGAGAGTGCAATATTACAGGTGGAGCGCCCGCGTCTGATTTGGATAAAATGAAAGAGATTTATAACAACGGTATTACTTGGTGGGTTAACGGTTCAGAGGTTGGACACTATGAACTGTCAAACAGACCAAATGGCTGAGGTGATTAAATGGGAAGAAAGAGAAAAGCAAGTAGAGATTATTTTGCTGAAAGCGCAAACATGAATGATGCGTCATACATGATGTATGTTCGTAGGCTCATGGAGCTTTCTATGTCAATGTTTGAGTGGAAAAATCTTCCAGACACTGTTGACCCTCGTTTCTTAGAGCTTATACTTTTTACTGACGGTAAGGCTCTGTTCTTTGAGGACGAAGTTCTTGGGCATCTGTGCTTGCAGTTTACAAATAACGGTAGGTTCGACGTGTATCGTAATCCTATGGGAAGAAGAGCGTTTGCTGTGAATGGATACTATCGTTCTCTTACAAGCATGGACAGCGTTATTATCTGGAATAACTATCTGCGCTCTAATTCATATTCAGATGTTGTGTTGTTCGCAAAGAGATTGTATAATCTGGATAGAATTATTGACGTAAACTGTAACGCTCAGAAGACCCCTGTACTTATTCAAGGTAGTGACACACAGAGATTGACCCTCACTAACCTTTATATGCAGTATGATGGTAATGTTCCTGTAATTTTTGGTGACAAAAATCTTGACCTTAACGCTCTTAAAGTTCTTAAAACTGACGCTCCGTATGTTGCGGACAAGCTCTATGAACTAAAGGTGCGTATTTGGAATGAAGCTCTTACCTACCTTGGTATCTCAAATCTTTCGGTACAGAAGAAAGAAAGATTGGTGAGCGATGAGGTCATTCGTTCGCAAGGTGGCACGATTGCCAGTAGATATTCAAGACTGCAAGCAAGACGCGAAGCCTGTAACAAGATTAATCGTATGTTCGACCTTAATGTTATGGTAGATTTCCGCGAGGATTACCGTGAATTGGATGATGAATATATGATTGAAGACCAGGAAGGTAATTTGAAGCTCAATCCTATGGTCGTTGACCTTAGAACTAAGTCACCTATTAAGCAGGCAGGAGGTGAATAATGAGTAAGTACACTACTGAGGTTAGATATATTTGCGAGAAATATGCCGGAAAGGATGAATCTGAAGGATATTCGTCTGTTGCAAGTATTATTTCTAATAGCCGTGCGAAAATATTTAACTTTGATTACCCAATCTTTGACGTGAAATATAAGCCTGTTCTTGAAACAAAGATTTTAAAGCATTATTATACACGCGAGATTGGCGAAGAAACGGTTGGCTTGTGGAAACTTAGGCTCGAAACAAGACTCAACGAGATTATGCCTTATTACAACAAACTGTATGAGAGTGAATTGCTTGAATTTGACCCTCTTGCAGATGTTGATTTGACTAAAGATAGAGATAGAAGTACTGAAGGAACTAATGAGTCAAATACTGTAGGAGATGTTGATGTAGTTGGTAACGATAAGCATACCGGAACAGTTGCCGATGCACACACTGGAACTATTGCCGATGCTGGTTCTATGAGTGATGATATTGTTACTACTCACAATGAGAGTGAAGACCATTGGGATATGTACAGTGATACTCCACAGGGTGGTTTGAACGGTGTACAGACAAATACTTATCTGACTAATGCCAGACATAATACAGACACGCTCAGTGGAACTGTGGCTGACACGACTGAAGACCAAGAGACTCAGAATACAAGAACATTTAACGACACTAATACCAGAACTTATAATGATAATATTTCTAAAAATACTGCAACTGATAGCGAGTATAATACGACTGGTAATTTCACAACCACTGAGGATTACTTAGAACATATTAGGGGATTAAATGGAACGCGTAGTTATAGTAAGCTGCTCATGGAGTTCAGAGAAACATTTCTGAATATTGACCTTCTTATTATCGAGGAGCTTGCTGATTTGTTCATGAATATTTGGTGAGGTAATTGATTATGTTTGACACTAACCGAATTACAAGATTTCGCTTTTGGTGTCAGAAAGTATTGCCACTTGTATATGATGATAGTCTCAGCTATTATGAGGTACTGTGCAAGGTTGTAGAGTATCTTAACAAAGCTCTCGACGGGTTTACTATTACTATGGATGCTGTCGAGAAACTTGCGGGAGATATTGACGAACTTAGAGCGATCGTTAATAAACTTCTTGGTGGAGACTTCAGTTTCATACAGGAGATTATTGGTAATGCCATTGATAACGTATTCTTTGGCTTAACTGATAACGGCTACTTTGTGGCGTATATTCCCGAAAGCTGGGACGATATTATTTTCAACACCACAGGGTGGGATATTGATTTGGCTGAAATGCCACAGTACGGTCACTTGGTGCTTAGTTATTAATATAAAGGAGAAACAATACTATGGCTGTTAGACAGTATATTGGAGCGAGATACGTTCCTATCTTTTTGGGCGAGTGGGAGGCTAATGTTTCCTATGAACCACTCAGTGTAGTAAGCTACTTGCAGTCAACATATACTTCTAAGAAGACTGTCCCTGCTGGTACGCTTCCTACTAACACTGAGTATTGGGCGAACACTGGAAACTACAATGCACAGGTAGAGGAATATAGACAGGAAGTTGTCGCTCTTTCACAGCAGATTAATGGCAAGGTCAAAATGATTAAGACCAACCCTGAGATTGCCCTGCTTGGTGACAGCAGTATTCAGCTCATGACTTACCCTCAGTTTATCACCGATTTCTTTGAGGGTGCGCACGTTACTAATTACAATGATGGCAGTGTCGCGAGTGTAAATTGGAGAAACCTTATCAATCAGATTAATGCTATTACTACTACCCCAGATATTATCTTCATCTGGTGCGGAGGAAATGACATTAGTAATCTCGAAGATGATATGGGCGGAAGACTTGGTGCTCCAGATGTGGAAGACCACACTGTTGAGAGTGCTCCTACTACCACTTTTGCGTGCATGAAGTATTGCATTAATGAACTTAGAAACAGATACCCTAACGCTGAGATTTTCAATATTATGAGACCTATTCTCAAAGAAAAGAGAAGCTCTGCTGTTTACTATGTTCAGTACTATCAGTATCTGATTATGCACGAATGGAGTGTGCCTGTTATTGACGGAGAAGACCTGTGCAACTTTACACAGTTCAATGAAGCACAGAAAGCCCTATTCACTCTCGGAGGTGGTAACAGTCACTTCAACTCAACTATGTTCCAGAGACTTTGGGCTAGAATTTCCAATGCGTATCACGCAGGTTCGCCTACTGGTACTATGCTTATTCCGCCACAGTGGTACTTCGTCCCTGCGAGCGTATGTGACGTAAATCCTGAGAGTGGTCCGAATGGATATGAGAACAAAAGAGCGATTGTAAATTGGGTCGCTCAGCACTGCTTAGTTCCGGGTGCAAGCTACGCAGGAGGTACACTCATGGGAACGGCATATGCTGCGGGTCCTTTCGGTGCAGGTGGAGCTGCAAGCGTGTGTCAGGCTCGATTTGATATTTACGCAAATAATGGGTCGAACCAGAACGTGTTTTATATCCACATGGACGGCGTAACTTATCATGGTACCGGTAGTGCAAATGGTATTGCTAATTGGGGTTCAGTAATTCAGCAGAGCCTGTACAACGCTGATAGCACTCCTACGCTCACTCCTGCGTATGGCACACAGTGGTATAATATTCCAGACGGTGATTACACCTGTACAACTTCTAATTTTGCAAGCCTTGGGTTTGATAGTAGTATTCCTGCTGCGGCATACTACATCAAAATTAGAAGCGTATGGATCGCTCCAAATTGGAGATATGCTTACCGATATGCTGAGGTAACTAACATTCCAGGAAATGAAAGCTCTGGTGGTGATATGTTCATCGTACGTTGGCAGAAAACTCAGAACGCACAGGTGGTCAGGAAGATTGCCGCTACCACTGCATGATTTGATGCAGCTCGTTGGACACAGTGGGGTGGGCATGCCAGAAATGGTGTACCCCCTCCGTCCAATGAGCATGCCCAC
>AUXO013142077.1_pt1 | contig 17259 bp, 15 predicted proteins | sample 768731 | NCBI WGS metagenome assembly AUXO01 (sample SAMN02715735, study PRJNA202380) | gut metagenome | biome: sheep rumen | host: Ovis aries | place: New Zealand: Palmerston North
ACTTCCTTGGATATCTGATTGCCACGAGCTATCTCCGATTGGTTCAATTGCTTGGCTTCTTCCTTGAGTTTTAAAAGCTGCTCATTGTTTGCCGCCTTATGACGGGCTACTGCCTCGTCTATGTGCTTCATGCTATAGACACCAGCATCTATACCGTCTTGTGTGGTTTTATCAAGCGAGGCACGATAAATCTCTGCACACCGATTAACACGATCACTTACGTCCTTTTCTCCAGTGATAATAACATTCTCTACACGACGACTAAATTCTTCATACTGCGGCCCACCACAGATATTACTGGACTTCCAATTAATCATCTTGGCCTTACACCAGCTATATCCACAGTCCTCCTCAAGGTAGGCTTTAAATAAATCCATCACTTGCGTATTAAATTCCTCAATACGCATATTTGCGGTCTTATTAATCAGCGCTTCTACAGGAGGTACCTGCGCTACCGTTTGACCAGCATTCTCTAAACGAAAAGATAATGAATACCCCTTTTCGGCTGTGGCTCGCGCTGTCGGGTAAATACTCGACATCATGTCTTGATCAATCGTATGTACACCCGTACTTTTGATCGCTTTCGTTACCCCCATGTCAGATGCTATCGTGTCTGCCGGTAACTTGGAAAATGCTTCATTAACCGATTCAGTAACAACCGCATTTGCCTGTTCTACATCAACATGATTAAGCCCATCAGCAATCGCATCAGATGCTTCCTTTAGCCGCTTCGTGGTACCTTTGTTTATGACACGAGCTACCATTGGCATGCTTCCTACAATAGCCCCAAATACGGCATCTCCGGTAACACGTTGGCCAACCGATAAGTTTGCACCAGTCGTGTCAGGATTGGGCTCTATGACCTCTTCTAGGGCATTGGTAGCAGCTCCTCCTGCAGCAAACTTAACCGCCTCTTCTGCAGGCCTCCATAGCTTCCCAGTAACACGCGCTGCCTTGAGCGCTTTCTCGGCTACCCCAAACCCTGTCATGGTTAATGCCCATTCCTCAGGATTAATCAAAGATGCTGCAATCTTACCGGTTACACTCGGATACGCCGCCTTTACTTTACGCCGCCGAATCGTTTCATCCGCTAGTGCCTTCATTTGATCAAATTGCTGCTTGTTACCAGCTAACATCAAACTCGGGAAATCTTCATATCCAGCTACCATATCTTCGGTAACTTTGAAATCAGGATCTTCATTGGGAATTTGCGCTTTGTTCCCAAACCATTGTACCGAGGTTCTGGCACTCCGTAACGCATCACTGGATAACACCATCCAGCTACGAAGCCGATTTAAAATAGCACTATCAGCAATATCTGCCCTTAGGTATTCCCAAAAGGTCGGTGTTTCTGTATTTGTATTAGAATTACTTACTGCCTTGTCCTCACGGTCTTTGGCATTCCATTCATGAATACCTTCTGCAACACTAGCAATAGTAATAGGCTTGTTGGCATTTTCAGTATTCTCGCTACCGTACTCACTGCGTGGATTTGCTTCGGACATCTTTTTAATTCTTTAAATCACAACCCAGAACTGCCTTTACCACCCGTTAGTACATCAATACTGTGCTCCTTGATATGATTCTTAATTTGAATTTCAAACGATTGGGCACGTTCTTTTAATAGCTGGTTTTTACTAATTAATTCATATTGGCCATCAAGAAGGTGATCTGTGTCTGTACGCCAAATATTCCTACCTACACGAATCTGCATATTATCCTTATCGTATGCAGGAACTAGTTCCCCATTTGATACCACAAATACTGCATAATCCGGATCCTTACTCCCAGATTCTATTTGCTTCAAGGTAGTTTCATCATACAGAACTGCAAATCCATCCGTGTAATTAGATTGAGATTTGTTGTCTAAATAGTTCTTGACACGATCACGCATGGTATTGGAATCCAACATCTTGTTGGCATAATACCTTTCGGGGGCATATTGTACACAATCCTCATATCCGTTGATTTTGCTAATACCCCAGGTTTGCCTCATCTGTAGAGCAGCTACACGTTCAGCTATCCCAATATCATTGGTATAGGAATAATAAGTGCGAACCAATTGCTTATACTGATCCGAAAACGCAATCTGGGCTTCAGGACGCATCTCACCAGAAAAGTCAGGAAATACCTGTTTCATGATGGTCGCATCACCAAAGGTATCCGGTTGGGTTTTCATCATGCCATTTAATGCCGCAATCCGCTTGGCCGGCTTTTCACTAACCTCATCCTCTACAAGTTTCTTAATCCCAGCTTTTACTTCAGCGGGCGGAACCCCATTGGTAATTTGCTTGGACGCCAACATAGCATAACCTATATCCTTGTAGTGCCTATCAGAGCCTAAAACAGCATTGTCTAATGCATTGGCTGACATACAGGCAACTTGGAAACTACCATCATCCCCATTCGTAATATTATTACCTAAAACATCTAACATGCTCTTTGGGGCATATCCTGATTTGTTAATGAAATTGGTATGGATTGTAATGAGATCCGATAGCTGTGTATTTGGATCACGACCCTGTGCCCTCGCTATATCCCCTACTTGATTCCCTAATAGAGAACAGTAATAGGTATCTAGTGCTTCTTGGCATTCAGGAGAATTCGGAATGGATGTTAGCTCACCAGAAATAACCCCACGTGCATAAGTCTTATCATTATCTACCTTCTGGTTTACGCATTCTTGATTAAACCTATTGGTTAGATCAGCTGCTAGGGATTTACGTCTCTTATAGGGAAGATCACCTGTACGGATATAGAGTTTTTGCCCATTAATATCAATCTCTCCAGTAGCTTTCCCATCTAGGACATCCATTATGAACGCTTGCTTCTCTTGTAGGGTAGACAAGTTGTCATAAAAACAAGTGCAATAAGCCTGATTGATGGTTTCACCTAAAATACTTGATTTGTAGGCTAACCCAGTATCATCAAAAATAGGCTTACCATTAAGATCACTTGCTTGATCATAGGCTTGATAAGATTGATAGGCCTTATTAAATAATTCCAATCCATGCTGGCGATCTACCGCATCTGAACTCATTAATGCAGGAATGGAAATCTGCATATCCCTAAGGTCATTTTGTAAGGATTGCTTAGCTATAGCACGTTCCCGGGCGCATTCCTTCGTCCTCCATTGCTTCAGAATCATGGAATCATATTTAGCTCCCAGATGATCTACAATGGCTCTTGATTGATTATTACCAAATCCTTGTTGCTGGAGGTCTTCTATAATATCCTGCTTCGCACTCAAGAATCCTGAAGGGTCATCTGGGTTCGTTAAGTAAGCTTGTTGAATCGCGGACTGTATGGAATTCCTTACAGCATCATTAAAGTAAGCATCTGTTTTTTGTACAGGATCTTGAGGATTCTGGTTTTGTACAAATTGTATGAGCCCTTTAGCTAAGTTGGTAGACCTTGCTGTAGATTCGACTGCATTGTTATTGGCCTGACCCAATAGGCGCATTTCGCTATGGACACCCCTGGTAACTGTATCATGAAACCTAGAAGCAATTGTATCGGTATCGGTGCCAGAGCCTAGGCGTCGTTGAATATCCTGAGTGGATCCAGGATCTTGTAACCCTGAAGCGGGTATGCGACCTTTATTAATTATTTCTGCTACCATAAGTACTTACTCGCAAATCCTCCAAGAATGGATAAAATAGATCCAGTATTCCGATTGACAGAGTTTTGGTAGCTCTCTCGCATGTTAAACAATTGAGCATTCATATCATTTACAATCGACTGGGTCGTTTGTAATACATTCATATCCTGATACCAATTGCTCATGGCTGATGCTCGGTCAATCTTAGCAAATAAAAAATGTTTCTCGCGTGTAATATTAGCCATCATGGCCTGCTTTACTGCCTCTGGACGATTAGAACCAGCAATAGACCGATTCATCACGTCTGCGCGCTGTTGAATTTCGGATTTGTTAATCGCATCGTTGTCTGCACGAAGCTTACGATTTTGCGCCAACATTGTTGGGCCAAGTGTCCTATCGAATAGTGAAGCGGGTGGTGTTGCTGGAGGTCTAGATAAATACAGACCAACCCCTAATTGTAGGATGTCATTTGCGGTAGGCATTACTTTGTTTCTAGGGACATTAACTTACTACGTGTGTCTGGTGTTTTTGCTAATATATATATCGCTTTTATTGAGAAAAAGCAAGGAGTTGTTGCTGTTAAAACTAATTTGGGAGCTATCAGGGGTCTTACACATACAGCTGTTGGCCCAGTATAGGATATCATTGCGCGCTCTTGCTCGCCAGTCGAACCATCTAGAACATTAGAAACAACATTTGGATCCCAGGTTGTGTCACCCCATTCGGAAAACGAATATTGTATCGCACCGGATAAGCCCTTAGCTCTATACATCTTTTCGGTCTCATCAGACCAAAACGCAATGCATATAGGCTGAATAGGCTTATAGGGCTCTGGATACACTTCAGTCCCAGGTCTTTGGACTAATTCCATTGTTACAGCCTTGATATCAAACGGAATTCCAATTTCTGCGTCCTTGTTTTTGAAAGCAGCTTCAGCAATAGTTATGGAGCGATCGTCATCATTAAAATGAACATTGGTTATCTTTTTAGTTTTAGTCACCGGCTCCCATACGCATACCGGAACATCCCCGCCGTTCCCGAATTTCGGATATAGTTTTGGCAAAGTAAACACACCTTCAGCATTTGATCTGCATTTAACAGAGAAGTCTAGTATAGCATCCTCTTCCAACCGTAAGATACTAAAGGAGTTGTCATTAACATCCTTAAATATCCCGTACAACTTATGCATTATGGTAAATAATTGGATAGGGAATATTTTTGTATTATTTGCATTATTGCCGTCATCCTTAATAATATACCGAGTAAACGATGGAGAAAGTTCTCCATAGAGCGTTAGGTACATCTTGACGATTTGACGCTGTCTGTTGATGAAGTATACTGCCTGCGTTCCGCTCTCTTTGGCGGATTGAGCTTGAACCAAACAAAAGCTATTAGTAGCCTCTCCGTGCTGTTGAATCAGATCATAAGGCAATAGGGTGGTTAATTCTATAGACGTATAGCTTTGAGCAGTGTTTTCATACGAAATATAGGATACGATTGCGGAAGTCGAATCGATTGCAATAATACCAAATTGCTTAGTTTGTGGGACTTGGGTATATGGGTCACCACCAACCCCATTTGCTATTTTGGTTAATAAGAAATTGGTAGGCGTAATCATACCGCTGGCTCCTACAGAAGGAACCCAAATACTTGCATTATTTCCAGAGGTTAGAACGTGTAAGGTAGAACCGCAGCCCAACGCAGAAATACGAACGGATTCTCCGATTGTTGCACAACAGCCATCTGAATCCGATCTGGTATAGAACCCAAAATCCGCTATATCGTCAGTACAAGAACCAATGACATATCCTGGGTTACTCCAGCAACCAGCAAACCACATACGCTCCTGAAAGAAGGCACAGCAATCAAACCATTTTTTGTTATCATCTGCAATGGGTTCCCAATTCAACTCGAAAGTAAAGTTGCCTAAGTCGCTAAAGGTTCCCCATGTATTGGTATCAGCAATAGAAGTGCAGATCAGTGTTTTATTGTCCTTCTTGCTATTTACTTCAAATCTACCGATGAGCGAGTGTTCAATGCGTTGACCCTTATAATAGTCTTCATTCTGGTTAAAAACAGCATTGGCGACAGTTAGGGTAACAATATTTCCGGAATGGCTTAAGGTAACATCACCGGTTCCAAGTTCAGCAAATGTTTTTTCATCATCGTTACCGTGATCTACGCGGCTACGGGGCAAATTTTCTAGTGGGAATTCTGTAAACTTGAAATCATTTGGCTGACTGGCATTACCACCCCATATAAAGGAAAATGGCTTTATTTCATGGTAAGCAAAGCAAATCCCATGAGACACCTCATGACTAGGGGCAATATAGGGTGCCTGTGAGCATAGATGAATATAGTTACGATAACCCTCTGGGATTTCAACCTGACACAGGTAGGTCAAATTGGTAGTAATAGGATCTACTGAAAAAATATAGGCATAGGAACCAGACATGATAGCTAGTCTGGTTTGTATTCCATTATTATCCGTTCGTACATCAAAAGAGCATACAGCGCATCGATCGTTTACAATTGGCATATTGGGCATATTGCCCGATACAGCCCAAGCAAATCCTCCACGCTGCCGGATATTACCTAATCCATTGGTATCTATATTTTCTGCACGGTAGAGACCCTGATGATAAAGATCATTGCCTGGTTTAAGGGAAAAACCGGCTCCTAATTCACCGGCACGAAAGTTGTTTAGGGTAAAGGGTATAATATTGGGCATACTTAAACATCAAACAGCTTCAATTTAAAAGACGAGGCTGTTTGATCGTTTAGTTCGACATCAGTCATTGCTGAATCGATTTCATTCAACACTAGCCTTGCGTCTTCAGTTTGACCACTTAGGGCATAGGTCAAATACTTTTGCAAAATAGTAACATAGGCTTTAATGGCTGAAATTGGCCATAAAGAGATATCCACATTAACATTAGCGTCTGCAAGCAACAACTCTCCCTGAGGGGCACCAGCTGGTGCACTGGAAATCCGAAAGTCTGTAACAATATTTCCTGCTTCATTATGATGCCATTTAATAGGGTTATTACGTTTTCCAAAATGAACTGGATTATGCCGAACATTGGTAATGCAATAATAATCCTCAGCTACTGCCCATATAGACCCGTCTTGCCCCAGATCTTGCACAAGGGCACAGGCGCAAGCCTTGTTAGCAAAACTATAAGGACGATTGAATTTCCCGAAGATATGACTCTTTACTAACGGTAAGCTATTGACAATTAAGTCATGTACACGCTCTCCGTTTGCAACAAGATTATTGACTGTGCGTTGCCCCATAGAGGACAACGCATAATTTACTAGATCCGTTTCGTTAGTAAATGTAGAAATTCTAGGCATTTTTTACATGTTAGGATCTTTGTACCGAATATGAACGTCAATCGTATGATTGGTTTTGATCTGTAACTTCGGTAACCCGTTTACGCCTGATGGTATCTGGTTGTTAGAATGGTACCAGAACACTTTGCGTACACCAGTTGTCAGCGTAGCTGGGAATGCTGTATCAGTATTGCCCTTGTACCAATACTGCGAACTGTTTGCGAACGACACTGATACGCTTGTGTTAACACTGGGTATAAGGCATACTGATTCTAGCTCTGCATTAGCATCGGCGGGCATTGGTAAAGGCATTGCTTCACCTGCTGTTACAACGGTGAATGAATCAACAAAAGGGTCATTACCTACTTCCATGAACCAAACGCAAGGTATTGATGGAATATTCCGCTCTGGAGTCCTCATATACCAATAACCCGACCAGAAATAATTATACGGAATGAAAAACCGATTAATATTTAAGGTACTTGAAGCTGGCACATTGAAGGCATAACTAGATAACAATGGGGACAAAAACACACCGGATGCTCCGCCACTAGTTGCGGGTTCTTCGAAGTAAAAAGAATGACTTGCATCGGTAGGAATCAATGGGATACACCCTATGGACACAAGTTTACCCTTAATACCCATATTAAACACAGTCTGTTGAGTATTGTATGCACTCGCAACGTTTTTGAAATCGTATACCTGAAAGCCAATGTTGTTACCTGGGTAGTAAGGAATACCGATATTGTGCCAAGTAGATTCATCGGTACTATCTAGTGATGGTTTCCATTTAAGGGGTTTAGTAGGGTTATTAGGATCAGGGAGGATTAAGCAATAAGCGGTAGAATCTCCACCGGCTCCGCCGTTTGGATTATTGGTCAAAATTTGACCGCCCATTGTTTCGTTATCGATGTCTTGCTGTGAAAAATACATATTAATGAAAAGTTAAAAGGTTTTATTAATGAGGACTTTGTATGCTTGTGGCATCATACCAAGTCCTCATTAATAATGATACATTAATCCTATTAGGCTGCAACAAATTTTGCAGTAAGGCTTACCAATAACACTGCATCGGTTGAATCCGCGCCTAATGACATACCGATCCTGTTACCAGTGAAATCTGCATTTCCTGCGATAACGAGATGATCACCTGCTCCTGCGGAACCGATAGCGCCTAAGTTGACTAACGTAATAGCATTGACTACAGTAGCCTCTGCGGCCGCTACAGCTCCGGCAACGTTGGTAGCGTGAGGGAGAGCAGAACGAAGTATCGTCACGGTCGCATCACCGGTTACTTTGGCGTGGGCGAAGAACCGTGCACTGACGCTAGAGAGCGTACCATCGATTTGGGTGGATGATAATAGGTGTGCAACTGCTGCATTTGCGTGTAGACTAAGGTAGGAATACTCAACGGTATCGCTGGGTTCGAATACAGCATAGATCAAGCAAGCAGGCAAGTTATTATTCTTTGCTGCGGCATTCACTACGTGGAGCTTATCGGACATATAGTCGCAATCGAACTCTCTGAACAAACCGACCTTACCGGCATCTGCGGTATGGATAGCGATATTGCCTCCGGTTCCCCATCCTCCGATACGTCCGGTTCCGTTTTTGGTTTTGAAGTTAATGACCTGGTCATCAGCACCAATAGCTTCCTTCCCCAACAGGATAACGCCCAAGCGTTTGACGGTAACCATTGCGCCTAAATCCAACAAAGGATGGTCAGCGTCGGATGCGTCATACTTAATATCTCCGATTTTCGGGACATAGAATGTTTTAACATATTGTCCAGGTTTATGCGGGATTAAGAAAGCGCCATCGTGTTTAGGAAGTGATACGACTGAGAATGTTTTACCATTCTGTTCGTAGCAAGACAACCGAGGGGAAACTGGGTTACTATGAACACCAATCAAGGTTCCGCCCTGAGTAATTGAATTCATATCAGTATGGATAGCATACTGATCCGTGGTACCTTCCTTAAGGTGCATTCCGGGAGTATATTCGCATTGAAAATGTTCCGCGGTGGTGCACAGATTATTGGGGGTTGTTTTTGACAAAAATTTAATCATAAAAATAAATCCTTTCTATTATTTATTGATTGATTAAGCAGTTAAACGAGCGCCTACCCAAATTGCGATATCGGGGCGTACTAAGGTAAACGAGGTGACAAATTTAGACACCATGTAAAAACCGTCGTAACCCAAAACAGAACCGTAATCCTGGCAGAGTTTCATGTTATACATCGCTCCTCCGAACGGAGTCCAAACACCTTGAACTACTGCAGTAGAAGGAACAATTACAATACGTACTACCTTACCATCATCTTCCCATAAGGTATCATTATCGAAGAAGGCATTATCTTTTAGATATACGATCTTGTAGTTGTATTGCGCTTGTTGAGCCTGAATAGTTTGAGGAGTACGAGCGACACCCGAAGCACTATAGAAGAATGCAGGATCATTCTCAATATAGTTCTTCAAAGAGTAAGGCAAGAACACGTACCACATTGTATTGGGTTTGATGTGTCCAGCGGTGCTCATTACCTGATGAATAGCGTTCATAATACGATTATGGCTAATACCACGAAGGGTATTATCATCGGCCGAGTGTTTGCTTGCCTTGTTCCATGGTAGGTTGTTTCCATCCTTAATGGTATTAGGATTGACTGCTTCGAAGAATGAAGTTTCCAACAGCTTTTGTGCATCGGCTGCATAGCCTTGTGCTATTTGTTGGATACGTTCGATATTTGCCAATGTGGAGCTTTCTCCTTCATCTTTCCAAGAAAGACCTGCATGATCCCAGTAGAATTTCTTTTGAACCATGATAGGATCGAATTCTTGCTTAAATACACGAGCTGGAACAACTCCCTCATGGTACGGAGCCATATGAGGATAATTGGTCGGAGTATATACCGTTGTGCTTTTGCCATTAATCTCGATGGCACGGAACAACCCCCGAAATGGGTTGTAGTATACGTCAATAGCCGCATTTACGTCGGTCATTATGTAGGGGACGACTTCTGATAAAACTGAAGTGGCCATAATTTTTACCTTTATTTTTTATGTTTTTATTGTGGTTACACCAGTTTGTCTTTGTTAAAACAAATTCCTCCTTTTGATTTGCACCAAAAGTGATGATACCCACATGCTCTGTGAGGACATGTTTTATACAATCGACAAGCGGGGGTCATACTCGTGGCCTAGTCCACTATTACGAATATATATTAATATGTTATCTAAAGGTGGACTAGTTATAGTAATATCATCGTAATGGACTGGTCACTTGTCCACCTTTAAGATAATATATTATCGTATAACTACAAAAAAATATTAATCTTGTCAAGCAACAAAACGTAAAATAAAATGTATCTATGATATACCGTTTTAAAGATGAATATAAAGCCAAAGGTGAAGAGATTGGGGTAAAAAACCCAAGCTCGTTAGTAGCAATGCTATTGTATTGGCCAATGACAGAAGAGGAATACAATCTGTTACCGGATCATGTCAAGGAATGTTGCATAGGGTTAGAACATCCCGAGAACCGACAAGCATTAGAAGGAATGTTGGCCTATATAATAAATAATCGTGCAAGCAAAGCGATGCAGGCATTACTGGAAACCGGTATTGAGAAGGAGCTTAATGTGGGGAGTTCGGTATACGATACAACGAAAACACTTTTAAAATTTAGTCGTTTATGTAACCACAAATGTACTGGAGTTTGGAAACGAATCCCCAGAGATTACCCAACCAGTGAGTGTAAGCATATGACATACATTGATGATTTTGAGGATTATTCAGAAGCCATCCAGAAGACATCCTTATACAAGGAAATCAATGGAATATGTTCCTTAGTTAAGGATGATAAGGTCTTTTTTGAATTTGGTACCAAATTTAACAATTTAGTACTCCGTGAAAGGTTTTCCAAAGAAGTCCTAGAGCAGCTTAATGAAGTGATTCCTTCACCATCATGTGTAACATTCTAGGGATTGATCCCAGCTTACGGGGTACTGGATTGGCAGTATTAAATGGGCAAACATTAGAATGCCTAGCTACTGGAGATATCCGTATCAAGCCGTCCATCCCCGAAGAAGAATGTCTTAGTTTAATTTACCATACAGTCAGCGATTGGATTAATCGGTATGAGATTGATACAATTGGGATTGAAAAGACTATTTATGTCCAAAACCATCAAACAGCAATCAAGCTTGGGATGGTACGTGGGGTTATCTTACTGGCGATCCAAAATGCCAATAAGGATATAAAGGTATATCAATATTCACCGAAGGAAGGGAAGCATGCTGTCTTATCGGGTGGTGCCTCAAAGGCTCAAGTAAATAAAATGGTACAGGCGTTATTTAAAGTAACGCCCAAGAATGAAGATGAAAGTGATGCCCTATCCTTAGCTTATGCAGCGTCTAAGGATAGGAAAGCAGAATTGATGTTTAATTAAAAGCCGGCAAAGCCATACCTACCCTAATATACACAACTCAGATCCGTTAATATGGCCTTACCGGTATTTATATATAAATTTATTGAGAGACAAGGATCAAGACAAAAAATCACTCATCGTCTGTGTTCTTGTAGAACCTTCTCACCAACTCCTGTTGTAAGGGTTTGTAATTATCGGGGAGTTTCCCATCAGCAAAACCAAGTTCATCGCGGAAGCTTTTCTGTAAAGCCTGGTATTGGCTCGAATTAAGGGTTTTGTGCTCATATACAACATCGTTTGTTCCAGCTGGAGCAACCTGAGGGGCATTAGCATTCAAAGGCTGTTGAGCAACCTGATTGTTAGGGGTATTCTCAGTATTATTCTCATACCCACCTTGGTTATTTGCATACCCGCCTTGTTGTTGTTGCTGTGAATAATGTAAGCTAGCGCTTAATGTATTAGCGCATGTAAGCAATTCATTTGGGTTCATAGATAAGGCACGGTTGGCCATTTCTTGATTACCCATTGTCCTAAAGGCAGTAATGACATCGATTCTCAGATCGTTTACCCGATTATCTGGGCTGTTCTCTTGAGTACCTTGTTGTTGGTTATTTGCATAACCACCTTGTTGTTGGTTTTGAGCGTATTCGCCCTGTTGTTGTTCCATAAGTATATCTGCGTATTTATCTGCTTGTTCTTTTGAAAGGTTTAAAGTCTCAATATTGGATTGTACACGATTATAGATTTCCTCTCCGACCTTTTCTTTAAACATGTTACGTTTTACAGGATCATCCTGATAAACGCCGAGAGCCGGAGTAGTTAACCGTTCGATTTTTTGTCTGGAATCTGATAAATTAGACTTAAGCTTGATATTTTCATTTTCCAGTTCCTGTTGTTTCTGAATCAGCTCATCTGACGCCTTAGTATCAGAAACGTTTGTAGCGCTTGATTCTGGACGAACCGATTCTGATGATATACTTTCGTCTTCCATAAATTACTTAATCAAAGAACGTATTGCCTCTATTACGCTTTGTTGTCCGCAACAAAAGGCAAAATCATAAGGGTTATTGGTATGTTGCACTATAGTAAATTTAGACTGTAACAAAGCTAATAGATCTATGAGCTCTTGTTGATGATTTTTTAATCTCTCAATAGTAAGCTCTAGGGTATTATCTTGCTTCATTTACTTTTTTTGCGTTCAGATACAACGAATTTTCTATCGAATAGTTTGGGTTCGTTAACGAGCTTGTCTACGACGCGTTGTGGATCGTCCGCCAAGCAATCCATATCTTTGGGGAGTCTACCGATACAACCGTTTTGCCCATAAGCCTTGCTGTTACCAACCTCATGATCAGGGCATTTTCTTAACCCTTCATCTTTTGCCGTTAAAGCAACGCTCTTTCCATGTTCGCTAGTTCTAGCACACAAAACAAAACCATCCGGAGAAACAAACTTGTCGGAAGAAGCTGTTTGAAACAATTCTGTAATATTGTTTTGCTCGCGCTGTTCTTTAACTATTTTCCTTTCGACGTAGCGTATACTTAAACCAACTAAATCTGGGGCTTCCTGTTGTATATTTTTATCCATAGTGTTAAACGGGGTTTCCTTGTTGTTGCATCATTTGTTGAAGTTTTGCATTACGTTGTTTTTCAGAACTCAAGATTTCAGGAGGGAGCTCTGAATAATCTGCAAGAATATTGACCAACTTATTGGTATCGAACAGTACGTTTACTGGGAGTTGGGTAAGTTGAGAAGTTTTAGTTACACCTTCTACGAGTCTTGCATATTGAGCACCCTTAAAGGCCAATCCTAAAGGAGAAGTGATACTGATATGAAGTCCTGTAGGCTGAGCCAACAAAGATATAATAGCGTTGATAAAGCTATTGATGAGGGACTCCTGTGTAGATTGATCTGAGTATTGCATTTGGTTAAATAAAAAATAGGGTAAACGATTAGAATCTTCAAGCAAAAAATTCCTAATTGTTTCATGAATGATTCCTTTTTGAAGTAGGATATGGAAGGAATTCATGACAATTTGTTCAATCAACTGTTTAGCACCACGACCCAATTGCTGGAGAATAAAGTTCTGTTGTGCAGTAACTTGTTCATTGGTTAAGGTAGCGGTAGTAGCTGGGTTTTGATTAATGATGGAACCCAAGATGCATTCAGTTATTTCGGTGCGTTGATTATTGGCATCGTTAATATAGGGGGTAGGATCCGTAGTATTTAGTTGTTTAATAGGGAGGCTAGGATTGTTCATCACCAAAACGTCGCCTGGCTCCAAGGTACGTAAATCCTGAGAAAAGCCGCTAATAGATGCTTGATCTAAAGCTATAGGTGGGTTAGCAAAATAGCGTTTAGCGCGATTAGCATGCTTAGAAAACTCATCAAATTCCTTAATAGCCCTATACTGTTCGAATGCAACCCCACGACCCATAGATTCGTAAGGGAATTTCACATTATAGAAAACAACAATAGGGTTATAGGGTTTAGTCTGGATATCGATAATATGATTTTGTTCATCCAGGATAGCTTGTTCCCAGTAATAGGACGAGATACCCGTTTTCGGGTCTTGTTGTTCTTTTCTAGAAACACAAAGGGTTTTATTGGGTTGGATGGGTGTCCCTAAGTAATTCTGTTGATTATCAGAGTATTTATAGAAAGCCTGAATGATTTCCTGTTTAGTGGAAAACACGAGAGCCAGTTCTGAAGGCAAAATAGGGATAAGGTCGATAGCTGATTTAGCACCCAAGACAGGTCTAGAAGGCATGCACAAGAATGCCCCATGGCAAATAAAGTAATGAGATACGATAATAGGCAAGATATCATGAAATCCTGAGTTATCGATTTCTCTGCGAACCGCATCAGATATTTCCGAAAAAATAACGCTTAACTGATGGCGGACATCCTCCTTGTTGCTATCGGAATATAAAGAAGACATACGATCCACCATATCATTGGTTACCTGGAACTCGAAATTCTTAGTTTCGCGAGGGTAAGCGTTTCGAATAAAGGAGGTTATGTAGCGCTGTAAAACAGAGCTTAAGGAAGAGTAGAACTTGTTTCTCTGGCGACCTGAGTGAAGTACGACGGGATCGTAATCGATTTGAAAGTAATCGCACAAATACGCATAAATATCCTTATTTTCTTCATTAGCTCTAAAGGCTGCATCACGTTGAGTAATTAATTGCTTAGCCATATTATCGAGCATAGCTTGAATATCAGTCTGTGAGGCTTGAGGTTCTTGTGACTGAGATTTGTTGGTATTAGGCTTTTTTGGCATTTTTATTCCCGTGTTTTAAGAAGCGTTTAAAGTTATGGCATTGGTAAAAAGACATATTGGTAGCGGATCCAAAATAGAATTTACCTCCCCAAAAATCACTATCGTACTTTGAATAAGTTTTGCAATGTTTTTGTGGATCGGAGAAGTATTGGAAGCCGGAGTCGAAGAGAGCTGCATTAATACCGGAGACTTCACGTTCGAGGTGAACGCCAGCGCCTACAATGCAATGGCAACCGATAAAGTTTTGCCCATCCAGGTGGGCATTTTCCCCAATGATGGCATATTGAGCTATTTTAGATTTAGAGCCAACAAAAGCATTACTTTTGATGGTTGAGAAAAAGGATATAGAAGATTCGTTCTGGATAGTAGTAGGTAACAAGTCAGGATCGTCGACAGACTGGATACCGGATTCCACAACAGCATTCAAAATAGAAACTTTATCGCCGATAATGCAACCCAATAGACCTGAGATAGGATGGTCATTAAAAGCCGAGTCTGGAATAGCAGATAGAACTGAATGATAACAAATGACGCAAAAAGAACCAATGGTGGTATTATCACCAATAATGGTATTGGGGCCGATGAGGGTATTGGAGCCTATTGAAACATTAGAACCGATAATAGAATGGTGTCCAATAACGGAATTCTGGCCGATAGAAACGTTAGAACCAATAATAGCTGAGTTGCTGATTTGCGCAGATGGGTCAATGGAGTTAGGCATTATACAGGGTCTGGTAACGGAGTCTTGCAGAATTTCTAGGACTCATGAGTAAAGAGAAACCAGAAAGGTCTGTTTGTCTCATGGGCGAGTTTGTAGAATAACTACGGAAGTAAGCAGACGTTGGGGTAGTATCAGTGGTAATGAAGTTTTGGGTAATGCTTTGAGCAAACGTCTGAGGAGTACCTGGAGTATCTGGAGTGCCTGGTGTGCCTGGTGTAGTTGGTGTACCTGGGGTAGTTGGGGTAGGAGCAGCAGATTTGTTCTCGGTATAATACTTCTCTAGAATTTGAAGAATCTTTTCCTGTCTTTGGTCTCTGATAAGCTGTTGCCTTTCTTTAGCCTGTTGTTGTTTAATGAGCCGGCTCCGTTTGTTGATAGCCTGCTGTTTAGAGATAGCATCTGGTAAAGAGGACAAGGCCGATACACCGCCGACCAACAAACCAACCAAAGGGTTACCGGTTTGGACAGCAGAAAGAATACCTGCACCCAAAGCTTTAGTTCCTAATCCAGCCCAAGGTGATACGTAATCAGCGCCATCGGATGCTAATCCGAGGATACTATTACTGTTAACAGATGAATACAGTGATGGATTCTGTCCTCTACGTCCTCCACGTGCGAATGAGCTAATACCTGCACCCATAAAGCGCTCCATGGTATCAGCTGGGTTATTGAGGGACAAGCGTTCATCTCTAGACAGGCTTTGATTTATGGCCGTAAAAAATTCTTCAAGATTATCAACGAGGACGGGCATAAATTAATCGATCATGAGGTTAAAGCGAGCACGTAAATCTAACTTCTTAGGCTTAATACGAGAAGGCGCAGTGTACTGATAAACGACTGGTCTAGATTTATAGACTTTTTTTGCATGTTTAAGTCTATTGGCAGCGTCAAATAAGGCTATATACCTAGTGGAATCGAGGGCACTCTTGAGGTCTCGAACGGCATTAACAGATTGATCTTGTTTTTTATCCTCGATATTTTTCTGTTGGATAACGGAAAAGTCGATCGCTGACTGCTGTTGTGTTTCATCCTTAAGACGAGAAGCAGAAACATCTAAGTACTGTTGTTGTGTTAGCTTCGGTTGTACTTTATTGGTAAGCGCTTCTTTTAAGTCAAGGACGGATTTATTGTCGCCGTATTTTGAAAGTAAATCATCATTAATATTGCGTTGTTCGTTGATGTTGATAACCGATACATTATCATCATCTAATTTGGGCTGTGGTATGATGGACTTACGATCTTTGTAATCCAGAATCAAGTTATCATGACTGGCTATTTCTTGTATTAGCTCATCTTTTAAAGGAACTAATTCTTGATGCGTTTTATCAACGCTTTCCTTGATCTCTTTATCATTCTTAAGAAGCTCATCAACAAGATTATCAAATGCCAAATAAGCGTTTACATTTGTGGGGTCGCTATAACCCTCAGACCCGGTCCCAGAAACACTCCAATAACCACTACTATGTAGTGTGTTCAGGTTTTTGTTGCGGTTGTTGTCATCCTTTGGGCCATCAGGAATCGGGAAGGTTAATTTGTCTTTATACTTCTCATAATCGCCATACCAGGTTATATTTGGCGAAGATGGCTTTAAACTATCGTAGCGTACAAGCATGTCTGTAATGAATTTAATGCTTGTTTTAGGGGTGTCACCAGCAATCTTGTTAACCTTAAAGGCTTCAGCATTACTTGAAAAATCTTTAGAATCAATTTTTTCTTTAAGTAATTTATTCGAGCCTTTGTAGGAAGCCAAATCTTCCTTTAGGTCTTCTTTATATTGAAGAAGCTTTGTTTCGTCTTCTACGTTTTTGTTGTATTGTCCTACAACCTTAGCAAAACTTTCTTTAAACCCGCTTCTTTCAACAAGATTTTTTACATTTTCCTCATGATATA
>AUXO015727468.1_pt1 | contig 17244 bp, 11 predicted proteins | sample 768731 | NCBI WGS metagenome assembly AUXO01 (sample SAMN02715735, study PRJNA202380) | gut metagenome | biome: sheep rumen | host: Ovis aries | place: New Zealand: Palmerston North
TTTGGGAGATTTTTCCTGCAGTATAAGTGTATAATGATAGAAATCATTGAATAGTAAAGCCTTTTCTGACATCATATACTGTTCGGCAGTAAAATAGGTACGACCATTGATTGCAAAATGCTTTCCTTCATACCATTGCGAAAAAACATGGTTCGGATATTCGTTGCCTTCATGCCAAAAACAGACATACTTAACAGGTTTATTTGATTTTATTAACTCAGTTAACCAGTCGATGTTATAGCGTTCGATGTATTTTACTTTATGAGGAGCAATAACCCCGAGATTACTCAGGTCATTTGTATAACGCATCATCTTTTCCAGATCATTCATTGCTACATCGCTCCGTTCTGTATGAATTATCCAACTGGATACAACTGGAATCTATCCAAATAAGGAGTGATTTTATCCTCTGGAATATCAGAGAGGCCGTACTCATCCTGACCGCAAAGGAAGAAATCACCACAGATATCCATATGACCATTGATAACTCTATTTACTGGTCTTCCTTCGTTTCGACCACATTCATTACATACCAGTATTACATCATCATCAAACGGTTCCACGACTTCGATATTTCCACCTACGAGAGCTTGTAGAAATGCCAATTCATGAGGAACGTTCATAATGCATGGAAAGGTCCCTGTTTTAACAAGGATAATTTTCATAAGCTCACCCTCTAACAGCATTATTGCTGCATCTTTCCTGTAATAATTCTGCGCAAACCAGCAGCAATAGCATCAGCTTCTTCTAGCGTGTTCTCCGGGCCCAAAGAAATTCTTATTGTCCCACGAGCTATTTTCTCGTCCATCTTAATAGCCTGAAGCACATGAGAGATTACTGTCCGTTTGCTATCACATGCCGAACCAGTTGAAATACAAATACCCATCAAATCCATTCGATGTAGAATGGCTTCACCATCACACCTTGGGAATGACAAACTCAACAATCCAGGGAGATGAGGCTGACATGCACAATTGTGTATATATGGAAGATCTTGAATCCCCTGTAAAAGGCGGTCCTCCAATTTTTTTAAATGCCTTTGGTTACGATCAAGCGCTTCCACGTTTTCCTGAAGTGCAACCGCCATGCCTACTATCCCGGCTACATTTTCAGTACCTGCACGCTGGCCAAATTCCTGCCCGCCACCATTTTCGTGTGGTATGATTTTAGTACCTTTACGTATATACAAAAAGCCAGTTCCTTTGGGCCCATTAAACTTATGAGCAGATGCAGAAAGCATATCAACTCCAAGATCTTCAACATTAACCGGAATATGACCAGCTGCCTGTACTGCATCGGTATGGAAGATAGCGTTATGATCATGCGCTATCGTTGCAAGCTGCTTAATAGGCTGGATTATTCCGATTTCGTTATTCGCCATCATAATAGAGACAGTTCTTGTGGCGGTTGTCATAAGCCGGTTCAAATTTTCAGGTATAATGATGCCATCTTTGGTGGGATTGATGTAGGATACAGGCCACCCATCTGCAGCGACTGCCGCACAGGCACGGAGGACAGCATGATGTTCAAATGCTGATACGAGAAGAGCACCTTCTCTGCCATGAGACAAAGCGGTGCCCTTGATCGCCCAATTGTCGCTCTCTGTGCCACCTGAAGTGAAGAAAATCTCGTCAGGCTGCGCACCAATGCATGAGGCTATAGTTTCGCGGGCCTCCGCGATGGCCTTTTTGGGCTTACGGGAAAAAGAGTACGGCTGAGATGGGTTGCCATACTCCTCCTGAAGCCAGGGCAACATAGCTTGTAAAGCCTTATCTGACAGCCGTGTTGTGGCGGCGTGGTCAGCATAAATCACTGTGTTCATGATCTACTCCATCAGTACCGATACTGGATATCGGGAATCTCTCGCTTTCCTGGGACATTAAATTCCTTTGGATCAATAATACACAGCTGTCTTTTGATCACACTACGCATTTCTTTTGCTGGTTCTAGACAATACTTAATAAACTCATCTGCTGGAATATCGTCTTTATGCTTAGCATTCGGATACAGAAGCTTCACGAACGCTGTACACAAACGTTTGATGGCAGTCAAGTCGCGCTTATCTGGCTTTGGCGGTATATCCAAGCATTCGTCTACGATGGTCGCATATGACAGGTCGTCACGAAGAAGATGTAAGACTTCTGCAAAATACTCTGTATTTAAAGCCCATCCATTCGCGACAAGCCCTTGATGCATCCGTGGAATTTTCCAGCCAGGAATAAAGCCGTGGAAACGATCCAATGAAGCGGATTCACTGAACACTGAACTGACTTCTTCCATCATGTTCTCGTTGATGTCAAATCGACTTGCATCAATATTTCCAAGTACAATGATGCCAGCATCGGCAACAACTTGCGCATCGAAGCCCTGTGCTTCGCCAAATTCCATGTAATCTTTAAGCGCTGTTTGAATTTGGCTTGGTTGTACGAAAGTCATAGACTGAATTTCATCGAAGCCGACAAAGTCAAATCTTGTGATCAAGCCGCCGAGCTTTTTCGCATTGTCGTAAATGAGCGACGCTCGAGATACAGTACCGCCAGAAATCAACCATCCGCGTTTGCTGATTTTTTGGAACACATAGCTTTTGCCAGTGCCTTTAGGTGCAAGTTCCATGAGATTGACTCGCTTTTCAACAAACGGTAACAACCGTCGTAGAACATATAACTTTTGTTCTTCGCTATCGTATCCGGCAGGATTGTAGTCTGCTGCAGAGATAAGGACATCGATCCATTCCTCAATAGAGAAAGAATTTCGTGCCTCTTTATAAAAATCCAATTCTACAGTATACGGGCAGAAAGGCGTATAATCGATCATCTTTACAACGCCCTTCCCTTGACGTGATGTGAAGTCCTTCCCCCAGATAAGTTCAATGATCCCCCAATTTTCACTTTCTTTCAGGAGTGTGTCCTTCCACCGTGAAACAACTTCATTTGTCACTTCACCGGATGCGCCAGCACGGGCACCGCCAAAGTCCGGCAGCTCGAATAAAGTCTTTCCAGTTTTGATATCAACATTCACGCGAACTCGAGCCAAAAAGCGTACGGTATCGCCATTGACCATTTCAAATTTGAATTGCTCATAATCCTCTCGGCTTGGAATGTACTGACGGATATAACGGAGTACGCTGTCATAATCAATATTTCCATCATCATCCGAAAACTTCATTACAAGCCAGTCACGCATGTAGGATGGCAGGCTCAAGTTTGAAAAGAACTCCGTTCTTTCCGGATTTTTAAGCACAACCATGTCAGCAAAAACATCGCGCACCTTGCTTTCCAACATCATGTCTTTCCTCCGATCACAGGAACAGGGTGCATCCCTGCTCCTTGAATTCCTGAATCTTGATCTCCAGGTCAATCCGACTACATTCCAGGTATTCGGCAAGACAGTTTATGCAATATAAGTCCTCTGTATCTACACCAAGTAGCTTTTTACTCAGCGCAACTTCATCTTTCTTGAGGACATTGCCACATTCGCAGCATACAACTCTTTTTTTCATATGCCCATCCCATCATTGGTAGACATTCCCTGCGGTTTTACTCTTAAAGTCACGTTTGGAAGCATTCGACCATTAGCAATTACAGTGAGCGTAAGGTTTTCTGTATTAACATCGTCCAGAATGATCCGCCAGGTCTTATCCGGATTTTCTACGCAAGTTGCCTTGTTTTGTGATCCAAGCGAGACATCCAGAGTGGAAATTGGACGGCTGAAAGAGAAAGTGGTTTCGACATGGCCATTTCTCTTCGTGACATTCTTGCTTGTGGGCTTACAAATCACAGGTGGCAGAGGATGCTTCCTTTTGATGATTGTGACAGTAACAAGCCGCTCCTCGGGTGTATTACCGCCATGTGTTTCGCCAACTACATCTCTATCATCAGTATTTCCGCCTGCAACATTGCCGCTGACAGAGAAGTTTTGATATCCATTCATTACCAGATAGTTTGTTCCGTCAACGTTGGTTTTATATGTTCCGTCAAGGAATATAGGATCATCTGCTTGGGGATCTAATTCACAGAAACGACCAAAGCTGTGCACTGTCGCTTTCTTCGGCGGAGTAACTTTTACTACACTATTATCGTGGAAAGCTAGGGCCGCAAAGCGGCTACTACCGTGATCCCCTGTAACGACAACGTATTCATGACTTTCCAATAGATCTTCAACCTCTTTTGCTGCCTCAGCAAATACAGAAAGCTGATGAACAATACAGGAATAGTAACTCTTGTCATCAGGCAATCCCTTGTGTGACAGAGAATCAAGTCGATCCCACTTGATAGTATTGGGATCATGTTCGTCCCACTTGTGGTTAAAATCCGTTTCCGTTGGCAAAATAGCAGTGCCTATTTTCACTGAATCCGGAACGATGCCACGAGCTTTCAGCTCATAAACAAACAGAGGAGCATATTCAGTCCCAAAGCCATCAATCCAGAAATATGCACAATCAGCAGTTGCCATTTTATGCATAAGCATAGTTCTTGTATCAAAACGATCAAAACTGATCTCTGAACCATATTCGCCCGGATAACGGTTAATGATCTTGTTCTTGCGATACCAAGCCATGTAATCATCCACATCAGTATCGCAATTGGTTTTATCTCTCAAGTAAGCAGACATTGCTGGATAGTCATCTGCAATCAGTTCGCCAATAGCATCAGGTTCCGCACCACTCCTAAGCATCCCGCTAATAACCTTAACTGCATAGGTTTTCTCTTCATGTGTCTGATAAGTCAGTAGCTGCAAACGGGTCTCAGGAAGCGGAATCTTATCCAGGAGAGCGAAATAACCGTCGTCAAATGATGTGAATCCGACCGCTCTCACAGCAGCCATACGTTCTTGAATCCATTTTTCACTACGGTTGCTGATTAATAAAATTTCATCTCGGAGACGAGCCGGAATCTCATCGGCAGTCTGAGCCTGCTTACAAGCATAGCAATAATACTCATCCGTTGGATAGGCTCTATACCACATCCAGACAAGCGCTTTTTGAAAATCACTCAGCGTTTTCCACCGTGCAGCAACAGAGACAAAATCAAACTCATTTGCATTAAGCGCATCAAGTACCAATGTTCCGAAGGTCATTTTTCCACCTTCGTAACGTGCCGCAAAGGTTACCATTCTTCCCCAGAAATCATCAGATTGCCATTTTTCCGTGAGAACTTCACCATCCACCAGAATATCCATTAGATAGCGGAATGGGCTATCAATCGGTTTGATGTTAACCGTTCCGTAGGAAGTTTCAACGTTCCTGTACTGTAAAGTTACAATGGAGCAGGAAGGATCTTCCCTCAAAATAATGGGCCACTCCTGGAACCATGATGTCAGGTTTTCAGCATCAGGCTGAATAGAATCTTTAAACTTCGGTGAGTATACAGAAACCTTATAGCTGACATCTGAAGGTGGTGAATCAAGCGTCCAAACAAAAGGTTCTTGCCGTTCATCGACAGCACCGATAATACGGTCAAAAATATCACGACAGCTGAACACGGGGATAATTACCCTTGTTTTCGATGCTTCAGACTGTTGTGTTTCCCAGAATGCACGGAACTGCCGACTTTCCGAATTCAGTTCCCGCTTGGCACACAAGCGAAGATACTCACCAACAGAAAGCAGTAAAACCTGCTTATCAGGGTAAGCCTGAAGTTTCTTTTTGATTTGCTCAAATTGAGGAACAGTGTCCGGCGCTTTACAGAAATCCGCCACATTAATCGTGACATCACAGATTCCTTTTAGCTGGCTCTCCAATGAGGCATAGGCTTCAAGGCTCTCCGTAAAAATGATTCTTGCCGGATAGCGATTGCCAAAGGTTCTCTCCTCACTGAGTTTTTGTTTAATTTCAGCGATTGTCACGATTCACCACCCCTTATTTCATGAAAATGGCGTACAGATCGGGATTCTCGTCAAGTAGCTGCACAACACGATCACGAAGTTGAGCTTCTGGCATAGTCTTAACTTTTTTCTTCGCTTCTACACAGTATTTATCGCGCAGGAACGCATCGACAATCTTGCGGATTTCCCCAACCTTGTTTGACCATGAATATACATCCGAAGTTAGCTTAGGATTGGTTTTGAGTCTGGAAACAAGCACATTTCCAGCAGCTTCAAACGCAGCACGGTAGCTTTCACCGATTTGCGCAATAAAACTAGATGTAATTGCAGCCTTATCCTTAAGTTCAACAATCGTATGCGTTTCAAAAAACTGTGTAGCATTATGGAGCGACAGGTTATCAACCCGTTTCCCATCTTGGATAGATTTCAGTACTGCAATATGCTGCATGGCATCATCTTTAACTACCCATTGAATCGGTACAGCAAAATTCCCACACCATTCTGCAACAGTATTAAAGCCACTCTGTTCCACCCAAAGCTCTTGTATGCGAGTTTTATTGCGTGTATAAGCCACATTCTGAAGCTGGATTTCGATCTTTGCGTCAAAATCGGCGGGAAGAGAATCATAAGCTGCAGTTTTAAGAGCTGAGTAGATACTATCCAGTTCCTCATTTGAACAATTATGCCCATGCTCTTCCATATATTCTTCCAGCAAAGGTTTCTGGGATGTGACGAATCCCCATACTTTCTTTGCATCTTGACGGAAAAGCTCGGTGTAGCTTTCACGATCGGCGCGGTCGATCTTAGCCCATTGCGTCACAGATATTACACGCATTGCTTTGAGTGTGGGTACCCAGGGGTAATTCAACTTTTCTACAACAGATCCAGGTACCTTCATATGCGCAAAAGCATTTGCGATATCGTCGCTTAGATTCTTGATGCTTTTCCGTTGAAGATTCATTGCTTCATTCAGCACTGCCACAGTTCTGAACTCTATGCAAAGCTCGTCTAGCTTTTCTTCTACCTGTTCTTCAGTCCAGGTAGACACTTGGCCCTGCATCATCTGATGGACAGCATCAAACAGATCGTTGCTGGTCAAACCAACGGTATTCCGCAGAGACTGTAATTCAGCATTCTTGACTGCAATGAACGCACTAAAGGCATCGTATACCGTATTCTGATCGAAATACAAATTTGGCAGTGTTTTGCGAATGCCGCCATGACCAGTAAACTTGAGCTTCATTTCACTCATAATCTGTTCCTGGTTACCGGTTTCGGTCATAAAGTCACAGAATAGGTCTATAATTTCGTCTGCGACCTTTTTTTCAGCGGCTCCACCAAAGCGTTCCTCAGGCACATACTTCAGCACCCAGAAAGGGGCCCCCGCTTTTTCTGTGCACTGTTTGGACATATATTTACGGGCTTCTGTATCATTGACTGCTTCACTATCCTGCAGCTTAAAAATAGAAGTCACGAACGGCTTAAATTTTCGCCATACTTCAGATCCAGGGGAAAGGTAATTATTGACCACTTCATCCTTGCACATACTGGTGATCATGGTAGCAAGGGTTTGCTCACTTAAAGGCCAGGGATTATTATCACCCTTATTCCAGCTAAACTCGCTGTTCACAAAATACCGGAGCAGGAAGCCCAGAATGTAGCCACAAGCCATATTGTTATAGTAACCATAAGGTGCTTCCTCTAACTCCTGCCAGAAAGCATCCAGTTTGATCTGCATACCCTGAGAGAATTTTTGTGAGATGAACCCAGCGATCCTGGCAATTGCCAGCGCACCGTCACTGCCCTTACACTGAGAGAGAGCCTCCAGGCCTTCAATATCCCAGACACCAGCGGCTTTAAGGCCATTGACAATATTACCAACCTGCGTATTTGGTGTGGCTTTCTGTACACCGGCAAGCGAAGTGCTTTGCTGAATCTTCTTATATGCAGTGTTCGTACCCACGATGAGTTCCGGTGCTGCTGTAAAAAGGCTTCCGAAAATCACATCCCGTTCAAGTTTCGGAGCAAAATATGCCACACCGTACTCAGACGGATATACTTTATCCCCACATACAACCATCAGTTGATCATCGGCAGCAGAACCAGACCATTCTTCAATGATAACATTTGCTTCATCAGTAAAACGCTCTGAATCGCCGTCTTTGCCTTCTTCGCCTGCGAGTTCAGAATGGGTCATGGCGTTATACCACCGATCTAGATGCTCATCAGTCAAAGGGGACTTCAGCAGATAGATAGCCATACGGCCTGTTGTGTCTGTCGCCGCCAAGCTTTTGACTTTATCCTGCATAGCAGCAAAGTCGCTCTGCTCAGATATAGCGATTACGAGAATACCAAACTTATAAGCACATTTGCGCAACTCAGCCTGTACCTCGTTGAAACGCAGGTTGATTGAATTGGTGGAAGAATCGCAGGCCGCAATATACATACGCCCGTACGACGCACTTGTCTTGTCCCAAACTTTGGCTTCGATAGACTTTGAGAAAAATCCATTCTTTTTAAAGAGCTCATAGCGTGTATACTTTCCGACCAATATGCCCTTGCGCACATCAAAGACATCCGCATTTCCAGAATAAGGAATAGAAAGGCGCTTATCACCATTGCTCATTCCATCTAGGCGGAGAACACCGATTTGTTCAAGGTCATCAAGGTAACCATCCAAGTCGGTTTTATTTAGAAGGCCAGCAAAGCACTTATAAAGTGTGCTGCGAGTCGCAGAAACTTTCCGTTGTGTGGCTTGGCTGTACAGATTGCTTACATTTCCAGAAGACATCACAGCGATCAAGAGCATAGCCGCCTTGAAAACATGCATATGATAGTCATCAGAGATGTACTCGCGTTTTGTCATATAGTGCTGATATGCACTCTTGGCTTCAGAAGAGAAGCTGCGCACATCGCTTTCACGCGTAAAGAAATAGTCCCATAGGAAATCAGGAGTCAGCCAGTACCAGTCATCCGGGCCAAAATTATTAATGTAATAGATAAAACCAACATTCTGTTCTGATTCCTTGGTATCCTTCATAAAGCGGAACAAAGTCCGTTGGGAAGCGCCGAAGTTCTGCGCAACAATGGCCAACAGAGACAGTGTCATGGGATGTAGTGGACAAAGCTGACGCAGACGATCCTTCTTATTGCTCATATCCAGGTTATCGAAATCAGCAAGATTAGTGCTGATGGATTTCATCAGTGTATCCTGCTGTGCTTTCCATTGTTCTTCCATTCCTGGGCGTGTGCGTATTGAGCTCCCGATCAATTCGTAGGCAGCACTCTCGCTGACGTGGAAGTCGAGAGAATGATAACGGTGGACAATCTGCTCATAAACTTCCTCGCCGATCTGGCTCACCCAGCTGGGGGCACGGTGGACAATGAGGAACATGAAGAAAGGCTGCTCCTTGCAGAACTCAGAGAGCGGCTGAAGCACGTCATCCGTAGGATTGTTACGCAGGTAAGAGGTAAACTCGTCCCATATGAAGATGATGCCAGTCTCTTGAAGATTATTACCCTCAATAATGTCAGCGATCCATGCCTTAAACTCAGGCAAAGAAGTCATAAATCCCCAGTTCTTAGCCTGGAAGATCTTTGCTACCTTTCCCGAAGCTTCCAGGTTGGCTGCTAACACATCTTCCTTGAACTGGTCGAAGGAGCCATATTCCTCATCCAACCTATATTCAGGATTCATGAAGATCTCTTCCCAGTTGTAGGAATTGTCTTGTACTGCTCTCTGGGCTGCAGCAATCAAAGACGTTTTTCCATAATATGCGGAAGCTCCGAACTTCTCCTGTAGTTTTTCTCGGATGGCGCTCTCCATTGTCATCATAAGCTGAGTACCACCACGAATATCGGTCGCCTGACTTTTCCATATAACAAGGTATTGCCCTTTTTCACGGATAGAAAGGAAGCGCTGACGATAAGGCAGTAGCATCTGATTGGACATGAATTTCTTGATGGATTCAGGGCTATCCTCAAAGAGGTGCTTCAAAACGATACCAGCATAACTCTTGCCAGTACCGTAGGCACCATGAATCCAGAAGGAGCGACGCTTGTCTAGATCCTCAAACTTTAAGGAATCACAGATCTTTTCAATGGCTCCCTTCATATCCTCATGGACAATGTATTCCTGCCACATATCCGGGTTGCGGGTTTCGGAATCGATGTCCACAACGGACTCATAGTGAGGGCTCAACTCAATGAAACTGCTGTACTTCGCCATGGTTCCGTCTCCTTACTTTACAATCAAATCCAGGATATCGATGGAACTGTATTCCGGGAACAACTGGACATTATCCAGATCTGCAACGAACGTCGTGCGGATGTACTTATCGAACTGCAGGGAGATGTCCTGCAGGATGTCCTTGAATCTGTTTGGATTAATACCGAAGATAGACACCGGGTCAACACCTTTGGCTTCGGAATTTCCACGAGCCGATTCCATCTGGCCTAGGGTAAAAGTATAACGGCCTGTTGCCTCCGCCCACAGATACAAGGCATAAAGAATAGCCACAGCATCTGGAGAATTCCATCCCTGCTTAGAGAACTTGAAACTGTTCCCGCTCGGGATCGGGATGCCCTGCTTCAGGACGCTGCCAATGGGGCTATGCCTGAAGGTTTCAAGGAGAGCAGTAACGGCATTGTCGCGAGTAGACTGTGAGTAATCATCACCCAGAAGAAATACAAGATCACTCTTTTCGTAGATTTCACCAGCAGGCGCATGAAGCATATACCATTTCACAATAATAGAATTGTATGCCAGATTCGCCCAAATGACCGCCCATGTAAGTGGATTCCCTGCGCCTAGAGGACGCAGTTTTTCAAAAAGAGGAGTTACAACACCCGACTTATCCCCTTTACCTGTAGCAGTAAGGAGATTTGCCTCCCGAACCCAAACCTTCAAAGCGTCATACTGTCTAGTTCCAAGCGCGCCCATGGTGAAACAATCCTCTTTATTCTCAAAGAAATGTTCGAGCCATGGCCTGCGAAGTCCAAAGTGCTGATACCTGTTCATTCCTTTCAGATCCATGCCATTTTCTCCTCCTGTTACAGAAAGTGACTTTGCCGCGAGGCATCCTTTCCCATTGGTAAAGTCAATGCAATTAGAGCAATGAATACATCTATCTTCTCTTATAAAGATTCTCCCATTCTCTGTAATAGAGAATGCATTTACTGGACACTGAACCTCGCAAGCTTTGCATCCGAAGCAATATGCTGTCTTGTTTGCGACGCCTCTAAGATGGCTACGCACAAATCTATCTGAGGTTTCTGGCCAGTAAGTTACTGTCGTTCCGCTTCCATCCGATATATGGAATTGGTATTCTCTGTTATCAATAATCTGCGTATAAACATCGTCTTCACCATGATAAACGATCGGCCCAAGAATACTGCACACATCGAGCCAAGCCTGCGTTTTCTGCGTAAAGCTAAATGAGATCGCACCATCAGCGATTTTCTCAACCACTCGATTCCCACCATTTTGTAGCCCACGCCCACCCATACGAGCTTTCCAGCCGCCTTGTTCTATGAATCTTTTTACTTCACCTTCGGGCTTAGTGGCTTCTGCATAATGCTCAACCTTCGAGAGAAGTTCATGCATCTCTTCAGGATACACATCGTTAACAATACCATCCCACCAGCTTGAAGACATGGGACACACGATGCAGCCCACACGGAAAAGGCCTAACCGGTAAGCATCATTGAAAAGGATTCCATGGTGAAGAAGATAAATAAAGAGCTCCGCTGTTCCCCATCTCAATATGGGGCTACAGTTTACTTGATTGATGTTTTTAGCTCCAACGCTTATCTCATCTCTGTCGGCACGTGCAGCACTTTCTTCTGCACGGACACCATCAAAAACTACTACCTTGATATTGTAATTGCCCGTTAGTTCTCTCAACAACAAGATAGTTGGAACTGATTTATGTACAGCACAGCACCAGCGCATCCTGCGACCTGGTGGGCCAAATTCCTCCCAACTGTCAGTAGGGTTAAGATGGCTTTTAGCTTCATAGAACCTCAAAGAAGGCCAGTGTTCTTTTGCCCTTTCGACTGATTTTAATGTGGTGGATAATTCCATTCCTGTGTTACTAAATACAACGCTAAATTTATCAGGTGAAAGCTGCCGACTTACAAGGTCTAATAAAACAAGAGAGTCTTTGCCCCCACTAAATGCTACAGCAAAGGCCATGCCCTTTTCTGAATATTCATTATAAGTCTTGAGAATAAAATCCATAGACGTTTTCTCAAGGCCCAACATCAGCCTCTCATTTTCTTTCCAGAGAGCGTCAACATCAATCGGTTCCAGGGCAATTCCTTCACGGTAAATTTTTATTTCTGGTTTTGTATAGAAGCCGCCTCCTACAGCTTCTGCCACGCATTCGCCATTCAGTACGTAGCGCCGAATTCCTTCAGCCCACAGCAGAGGAGCCTTCGTATCAGGGTATGACCAATGAGCGTTGAATCCAAAATAATCCAACTCCTCCTTGAAAACCGGACGGATTTCTTTTTCTATCTTGCTGTTGACAGAAAGGCGGTAGATACCATTCTGTCCCGTCCATTCGTACCCATACATTGCTCCATACCTCTATTCGTTCAAGTATTCCGCTCATTTGTTTCCGCGAACGTATACGGTCTTATTTTCGTCTGACCAAGCAAAGCGATAGTCATCAAGCGCCTTGGGAAGCGTATAGATCATTTCACCGTTTTCTAACATACCAGCTTCACGTAGCTCCTGGCGAAGATCTTCTCCAGCCATCCGTAAAGGAAGCTGATGCTTCTCTTCCATGAAGAGCGTCACTACATCAGGGAAGGTTTGCAATGGCGATCCTTCTGGCACAAAGGCTGCGGCCAGTCTGTCATGCGTCTGATTCAAATCAGGTGAGATCGACTTAAAGCCAATCGCCGGGTATCTATCCAGAACATCCTGTAAAAGGAGGTGCGTCCAACCTAATCCGTGTGGTAGCAGTGGCAAAGTGGACAACCAGCTCGTACTGATGTCTCTTGGGATCACATAAGCCACATTCGCCTTCCGGAAGAGATCATCTATCCGGTCATGCATCATGCGACACCAGCCTTCATCTATGCCGATGGCCTCACTCAGCAGGTACCGCTCAGAGTCATACATCAGAAAAGTGTTTTCTTTCCCGATTTTCAGAAGCGTTCGCAGACCAGCATATGTCAGCTTTGTCTTCTGTAGAAAATTGGTGGCATCGCTTGCATTCAGTAAGCCGCCGTTGCTCCGAGCCAGGTGAATCATCAATCCGTGCAGTGTCATGGGATAATCCGGTTCCACTTCAAAGATATGTGGGAAAGAGAACTTGTACGGTTTTCCAGAAAGGGCTCTTTTCTCAAACAGGTACCGTGCAATCGCATAAACTGCTTCAACGCTTTCACAATCGTTGTCGTTCAAGAAAAGGAATAGTTCCTGAGAGGCAGCTCCAAAGAGCAGTTGATTGTTGCTGTATCCTTCAAACTGCGCAAAATGCGTTTTGAGGATGTTCCCCAGCACTTCTTCAGCTTCATCCATATCCACAAAGCAGTCAACATGGACATACCTTTCTCCAGGCATGGCGATAAAATGTTCACTGGCTTCCAAGGCATTCTGTGTTGAATAGATGGAAGCACCGGGCTGAACTGCCGCTATCAGTTCTTTTATAGTGGCTCCATGAATGCCAATATCATGGAGATATTTCTCGGCTTTCGCTATAGGTACAGCTGATCCAGCGTTAGCAATGAATGGTTTCTCTTCACGCGCGGGCACACTATCGCGTTTCTGCCCTATGAGAACGATATCTTCTTTAGCGTACCCACATCGCAAGCAGAAGGCAGCGATGATTTCCATGAGTCGAGGAATACTGTAATTAACGTTCACCCAATACCCATTAGAAAGTTGCGAGCAATTGAGCCCATCAATCTTCTCGGCCATCAGAAAAGGACGCCCCTTTTTTTCCGCGAGAAGAGAATTCTTATAAAGGTCATTCAGATTCGGATTCTGGGCTGTCAGTTCATGTTCAACAAGCGTACAAAGAATACGTGCCCAGTTTCTTCCTTCAATTTTCTCACCGCCGATAGAACAGCTTACAGGGCGTGTGCGTTCGAAATCTCGGCTGTTCTCAAAGTTAAAATGAATTACACTTTGAACCTCTGATTGCTTTGCGGGTATATCCGTGTGCATATCAGCAATGTCAATCTCCTCTGTAGCCGCAGGAGTCTCTTCATTGTTTCCTGGCAAGTTAAGGTAATTCAAATAAAGCGAAAGAAGCCTCGTTGCAGTTGAACGAGTTTTCTTGTTCGCAAACGCCTTCTTCGCATTCCGTATTGCAGCCTCAATTTCTGAAGGAACTACGGTGCTCGTCAATGGTTGTCTGATAAGGCGATTTTTCAATAACAATGTGTTGATCATGGAGAATGACTTTTGAAGCTCCTGTGCTTCAGACAGCGACAGTACTGAGGGCAGCCATTCTAGAAACGTCCATTTTTGCTTGCAGACTGGCTCTGTCATCGAATCATCCTCCTTTCCGTGTGTTCTTTGAGGCCCGGATAAGCCGCTAGATCCTTTCTCTGCATCAAGAATCTGTTCATACTTTTGACGATCATTCTGATATAGGGCTACTGCTTCCGAAAAAGCAGCGGTTGCTGGAGCAGACTTGGATTCTGTTCCTTTATAGATAGCACCCAAACTGCGCAGCCTGTTTACCAATCCTTGTGGGCTGCGGAAGTCATCGGAAACAATGAGCTTGTTTGCTTTTGCCAATGCTCTCAGACGCTTAGAAGCAATCTTGGCGGCTTCCATAAGAGTTGACCCTTTCACAACCGTATGCAGGTAGACATCCAACAATACGATGGCTTCTTGCGTGTCAAAGGGCTTGCTCATCGTCTCCTCCTTCCTGTCGCATGCTTTAACGGCATAGTTACTCTTGCTTTTTCTTTTCGGACTCCAGTTCCGAGAAGAAACCATAGACAGGACGTTTGGCGTTGGCGGGGATCATGTAGGTTGTGCCATGCTTAACCACACCAGGAATGCGGTCCTTTTTACAGTGATTCTGTACTTGACGCTGTGTGATGCCCCATTTCTCAGCAGCATCCTTCGTGGTCATGTAACCGTTCACAGATTCCACCTCCATTAAAGAAGTACACAATAAATCATTTTATATCTTAACATGATACCGACGAACTGTCAATGCGCGATGACGAAATCGAGACTTCGCTTACGCGAATTTAACCCTGTTCTCCCATGCGTATGTTTTGCTGTATTGATGATAACAATGCAAGACTGAACATAGGCCGGGATTGAATTCATCACGGCTCGTTGTTCAATTTTGATCTTTGTTTTTTCAAAACTCAAAAAATGTTTTTCAAAAACATCGTGTTTTCACCTTGACAAGCAGACATCGTGATGTATAATGATAACGTCCCATGTTTTTCAAAAACAAGGAGGGATTTCAGAAATGGGAACGTTGGGTTGCATTAAGGCGAAAATGGGCAGGACGCCTTACTACATCTGCAAAATGCCTGCCGGTGAACTGATCGACAGAGTGGGCATTGCAAAGGAAATGCCTGAATGGGCTGATATGACCGCCGAAGAAAAGATGCAGCGGGAATGCGACATCCACAGGATCGTGGAAGAAATCGTTCCATACGTGATAGATGATCCCGACCGCTTCTTCTCCAGCCTGATCGTCGATATTTTTTCTGGATATAACGATATCCGTTTCGAACCGCTTTCTAAGGTCGTTCCTCAGATTCCGGAAGCTTATGCTGTCCCTATGGCGGATATGGGCTTTATTACGCTGCCCGGAAAAGAACGTCTCATTGCACTGGATGGGCAACACAGGCTATTGAGTTTGAAAATTGCTATTCGTGGCATTAGTGGCGTTCCGGGTGGTACAAAGACCTTCCCTGCAATGAATAAACTCCAGCCGCATCCTGAACTAGCAGAAGAAGAACTTTGCGTCATTCTTGTCGAACACACTGATACTGCAAAGATCCGGAAAATCTTCAACAAGATTAACAAGTATGCAAAGCAAACAAGTCGGAGCGATAACATCATTACCAGCGACGATGATGCATTTGCTGTGATTGCTCGCAGACTGATCCGTGAAGGTGGGCCGCTTGCTCCCATTGATGATATCGAGCTTGTTAACTGGAAGAACAACACTCTGTCCCCGCGCAGTAAGAATCTCACGACCCTCAGCGCCTTGTACACGATTGCTGAAACGATCCTGAAAGATAGGAAACTCTCTTCTAAAGTATTGCCCGAAGAAGACGAATTGGAAGCAGCCTACCAGACAATTGCAAACTTCTGGGAGATGTCGTTGCAGAAGGTGGATGCTTACAAGACCTACATGGAGTTGAGTAGAAGTAAAAAGCCGGTTTCTACTCTGCGTGAGGAAAATCTTCTGCTAAAGCCAGTTACCCAGATGGCGCTGGCACATGTAGCTTTGATGGCTCAGAGAAAAGGGATTGAGTGGGCATCTATAGTTGAAAAGCTCAACAGAATTAACTGGTCGTTCAATAACGAGCTTTGGTTCAACATTCTTGTGATCGCAAGTGCAAACAAGAAGATGATTACTGGCAAAGAGTCGATCCGTGGGGCGGGTATGGTAATTGCCTACATGATAATGGGCAATCGTATGACCAGATCAGAACTGGACGATGTACGGCAGATTATTCGGAATGCCAGGAACGATGAATCTGCAAAACTTCCCGAAATGGTTTGATAAGGAGGATGAGGAATATGATCTATTGTTCTACGCTTTGTGCTAACACTATGGAGGGCTAAGATGGCGAAAAAACGGTTACAATCACAGAGTTTAAAAACATTATCTCAGGAGGAAGAAGATGCTGAAGTAATGCTTAAAGTCCGGCGCATCGTGCAAAAAGGCGAAAGCGTAGAGATTAAACAAGATTCCAATGGAAAATTGAAGGTATATGAGGTTTCCAAATCAATTGCCTGATGATAGTCAGGCACCGGCGATAAATCGGTATCGCTGAAGGGCCAATCGGGGCCAGAGATGGTGTGTTAATACGCACCTTATCTCTGGCCCCGATTTCTATTTATGGGCTGATGGTGCGCATGAGCGCCTGAAGCCCACGTCACGTGTGTCCGTCAGGTTGCCTGACCGGAAGGCGAATTGTTGAGAGCCTGCCGGACACATTCATAGCACAGCTACTCAACAAGGCTGCTGCAAGTCGCAAACGGAGAAAATTCGTATGACCTGCAGCTGTATTTCTTATACCTGTTTTGAGTCGCGCACTTCTCCGATTTGCAGATGCAAAAAGGAGAAGATGCAAAATGACGTCAAAGTATGGTTCTGATCGCAACTACGTACTCCCCGGTGACAAAACACGTACACCCGTAACTCACGAACAGTTTCTGGAGTATATGCGGCCTCTTTGGAGGCAGCGCAAAGC